>Ga0194121_10001186_pt1 | contig 45276 bp, 38 predicted proteins | sample TA2MahCa50mmetaG_FD_148609 | JGI IMG/M metagenome (GOLD analysis project Ga0194121, IMG submission 148609) | Freshwater microbial communities from Lake Tanganyika, Tanzania - TA2015020 Mahale Deep Cast 50m | ecosystem: Environmental > Aquatic > Freshwater > Lake | place: Tanzania: Lake...
CGCCACGCGAGCGGCACCAGCCAGAACGCCGCGAGCAGCAGCGCGAGGCCGACCGCGAGCGCCGCGTGGCGCAGCGCCGGGCGTGGTGCCGGCGCGACGAGGGCCGCGGCGGCGACGATCGCCAGCGCCGCGGGGACGTGCGCCGGGTGCGTCAGCACGATCACCGCGATGAGGACGCTCGCGCGCAGGGGAATCCGGTCGCCATGCTGTGACCAGGGCACCAGCGTCCAGGCGAGGAGCGGCAGCAGCGCCCACGCCAGGCGCGCCGCCACCATGCCGATGTGGACGCCGCCTTCCACCCCGCTCGCGCCTCCGCCCGCGGGATCGCCGGCGAGCGTCAGCGCGAGGAAGGCGCCGGGCAGCGCGCGCCAGCCGTCGCCCAGGGCGCGCTGGAGGAAGAGAAAGGCGGTGGCGCCCGGCGCGAGATACGTCGCCCAGAGGAGCGTCTGATAGACAGCCTCCGGGCCGAGCGTGCCGAGTGAGAGCCACGAGAGCCCGGCGCCGAGGTAGAACCAGCCCGGCGGATAGAACTGGAGCTCCGGATAGCCCGCCCACCAGCCGGCGCTCCACGCCCACGGCGCCGGGCCGTCGGCGAGCGTCAGCGTGAGGCGCGCGAGCTGACCGGGGTGGTCGTCGAAGCCGAGCGGTCCGCGGCCGAGCGCGCGCGCGGCGAAGGCGACGCCGTAGGCGAGCAGGAGAGCGGCGGGCAAGCCGGCGGCGCGGAGCACGCTCCGATCCTAGCGCGCCGCCTTGACGGGTTGGAACGCCGAGTGGTACTTCAATCAGACTGGGCTGAACGAAGGAGGGATCCACCCATGCCCGTGCGCGTACGCATCCCCACGCCGCTGCGCAGCCTGACGAAGGGCAGCGCCGAGGTCCAGGCGAAGGCCGGCAGCGTGCTCGACCTGATCGCGGACCTGGAGAGTCGGTTTCCCGGCCTGCGGGACCGTATCGTCGACGAGAGCGGCGAGATCCGGCGCTTCGTGAACGTGTACGTCAACGAGGAGGACATCCGCTTCCTCGACGGCGACAAGACCGCGATCAAGGACGGCGACGAAGTGTCGATCGTCCCCGCGCTCGCGGGAGGCCGGACACTTGACGGCCATGGCCGTCACGAGGTGGCCCGCTGAGCCGGCTCTCCAAGCGCGTCGAGGGCTTCACCGAGTCGGTCATCCGCGAGATGACCCGCGTGGTGGCCGATCGCGGCGGCGTCAACCTCGCGCAAGGCATGCCGAACTTCGCGCCGCCGGCCGCGCTCGTGGCCGCCGCGCACAGGGCGCTCGACGACCCCGACCTGCAGCAGTACGCGATCACGTGGGGGGCGCAGAGCCTGCGCCGCGCGATCGCGCGCAAGTACGCGCGCTTCTACGGCATGGACGTCGATCCCGAGCGCCACGTCACCGTGTGCTGCGGCTCGACGGAGACCATGCTCGCCACGCTGCTCGCGGTGCTCAACCCCGGTGACGAGGTCGTCATCTTCGAGCCGTTCTACGAGAACTACGGGCCGGGCTGCATCATCTCGGGCGCGGAGCCCGTGTGGGTCCCGCTGGAAGGGCCGGAGTACACGTTCGATCCCGACCGCCTGCGGCGCGCGGTGTCGCCGCGGACGAAGGCGATCGTCTTCAACAGCCCGAACAACCCGAGCGGGAAGGTGTTCTCGCGCGCGGAGCTCGAGATCATCGCGGACGTCTGCCGGCGCCACGACCTGCTCGCGATCACCGACGAGATCTACGAGCACATCGTGTACGACGGCGAGACCCACACGCCGATCGCGACGCTGCCCGAGATGGCGGACCGCACGATCACGATCTCCGGCATCTCGAAGTCGTACGCGGTCACCGGCTGGCGCATCGGCTACGCGGTGGCGCCGGCCGAGATCAGCGTCGGCATCCGGCGCGCGCACGACTTCGTCACCGTGGGGGCGCCGCACCCGCTGCAGGAAGCCGCGGTCACCGCGCTCGAGTTCCCGGACCGGTACTACGTCGACCTCCGCACCGCCTACCAGGCGCGCCGCGACCTGCTCCTCGGCTATCTCCAGCGCGCGGGGTTCGTGTGCGCGGCGCCGCGCGGCGCGTACTACATCCTCACGGACGTGGCGCACTTCATGGAGCGCCACGGGGTCGGCGACGACACGGCGTTCGCGATGTGGCTCATCGAGCACTGCGGCGTGGCGACGGTGCCGGGCTCCTCGTTCTACGCGCACCGCGACCTCGGCCGCACGAAGATCCGGTTCTGCTTCCCGAAGACGGACGACATGCTGCGGGAAGCGGGGGAGCGGCTGCAGAAGCTGCGCCCGTGACCCCGCGCGAGGCCGCGCGGGAGATCTGGCAGGCGGCGCTCGCCGCCGCCGACGTCCGTCCGCTGGTCCAGCGCGCGCTCCAGACGGTCGACATCCCGCCCGCCGCGCGCGTGCGCGTGGTCGGGTGCGGCAAGGCGAGCGGTGCCATGGCGGCCGCGCTGGAAGACGCGCTCGGCGACCGGATCACCGACGGGTGCGTGGTGGTCAAGGACGGCTACACGGTGCCGACGCGCCGCATCCGGCTGCTCGAGGCCGGCCATCCCGTGCCCGACGCCCGGGGCGAAGCCGCCGCGCGCGCGCTGCTCGACGTGGCCGGCGCGGCCGGTGCCGACGACGTCGTGATCGTGCTGATCTCCGGCGGCGGCTCGGCGCTGACGCCCGCGCCGGTGGCGCCGATCACGCTCGAGGAGAAGCGCACGGTCACGCGGCTGCTGCTCGGCGCCGGCGCCACGATCACCGAGCTGAACGCGGTCCGCAAGCACCTCTCGCGCATCAAGGGCGGGCAGCTCGCGCGGGCGGCGGCGCCGGCACGCGTGGTGACGCTCGCGCTGTCGGACGTCATCGGCGATCCGCTCGACGTCATCGCCTCGGGCCCGACCGCGCCCGACTCCTCGACGTTCGCGGACGCGCTCGCGGTGCTGGCGTCCCGCGGCGTGCTGGACGCGGTGCCCACGGCCGTGCGCGCGCGCCTGGAGGCGGGAGTGCGGGGCGAGATCGAGGAGACCCCGAAGCCCGGCGACCCGCTGTTCGCGTGGGTACGGAACCATGTGATCGGGAACAACACGCTGGTGACCGACGCCGCCGTCGCGCGCGCGGCCGCGCTCGGGTACCGGCCCACGCTGCTCACCCGCGCGCTCGAAGGCGAGGCGCGTGAGATCGCCGCCGGCCTGGTGGCGCGGGCGCGCGCGCTTCCCGCGCCGGCGTGCCTCATCGCGGCGGGCGAGACGACGGTCACCGTGCGAGGCACCGGCAGTGGCGGGCGCTGCCAGGAGCTCGCGCTGGCGGCCGCGCTCACGATCGAGGGACGCGACGACGTCGTCGTGCTCGCCGGCGGCACCGACGGCACCGATGGTCCTACCGATGCGGCGGGCGGCATCGTCGACGGCGGGACGATCGCGCGCACCGAGGCCGCGTCCATTCATGGGCGACGCGCGCTGGACAACAATGATGCCAACCGCGCGCTGGCGGCGAGCGGCGATCTGCTGGTCTCCGGGCCGACGTGCACGAACCTGCTCGATCTGTATCTCGTGCTGCACGGTCGCTGCCCAGCAGATGGGCGAACCGCTCCCGCGCCTCAAAAGTAGCTGAAAGTTCTCACGCGCCTCCCAGCCACGCACAGGGTTATCCACGAGGCGCTCACAGCCGCGGTGGACAAATTTCAGGGCAAACCTGCGTGGTATTCTGCCGCGTGATGTCCCGCATCACGCTGGTCGGTCTCTCGCCCTCCGAGATGGAAGACCTCGCGATCGAGCTCGGCGCCTCCCGCTATCGCGGGCGCCAGCTCGCGACGTGGATCTATCGCAAGGGCGTGCTCGACCTCGATGCGATGACCGATCTGCCGCGCGAGTTCCGTGCCGCGCTCGCCGAGCGCGCCGACGTGGGCCTCCCGGAGACCGAGCGCGTCACGGCGTCGCTCGACGGCAGCCAGAAGCTCGTGCTCAAGCTGCGCGACGGCGGACGGATCAGCTCGGTCGTCATGCCCGACGATGGGCGCGTGACGCTGTGCCTCTCCACCCAGGTCGGTTGCGGCTTCGGCTGCGCGTTCTGCCTGACGGGCACGATGGGCCTCGACCGGAACCTCGACGCACCGGAGATCGTGAGCCAGCTCCTGATCGCGAACGCGCTCAGCCCCGAGCAGCGCGTGACCCACATGGTGTTCATGGGCATGGGGGAGCCGCTCGCGAACTACGCGGCGCTCGTGAAGGCCATCCGGATCTTCACCGATGCGAAGCTCGGGCTCGGCTATTCGCCGCGTCGGATCACGGTGTCGACCGTCGGGCTCGTCCCCGCCATCGAGAGGCTCGGCCGCGAGGACCTCAAGGTCAACCTCGCGATCTCGCTGCACGGCGCCACCGACGAGGTGCGCGGGCGGATCATGCCGGTGAACCGCTCGTTCCCGCTCGCGGCGCTCATGGCCGCGGTCAGGCAGTATCCGCTCGCCCCGCGCCAGTCCGTGTTCTTCGAGTACGTGATGCTCGCGGGCGTCAACGACGGCGACGAGGACGCGCGCCAGCTCGCGCGCCTGCTGCGCGGGGTGCGCGCCAAGGTGAACCTGATCCCGTTCAACGACTGGGACGCGAGCACGTTCCAGCGGCCCGAGCTGCCGCGCATTCTGTCGTTCCAGAAGATCCTCATGGCCGCGGGCGTCACCACGACCGTCCGGTGGAGCAAAGGCGAGGACATCGGCGCCGCCTGCGGCCAGCTCCGCGAGCTCGTCTCCGCGTGACCGCCGCGGTCGCCATCGCCACCCTCGGCTGCCGGCTCAACCAGGTCGACTCCGCGGACCTCGCCCTGCGCCTCTCCGAGCGCGGGATGCGGACCGTTGACGCCTCCATGCCCGCCGATGTCGTCGTCGTCAACACGTGCACCGTCACCGCGCGCGCCGATGCCTCCAATCGCGCCGTCATCCGGCGGCTCGCGCGCCGCCATCCCGGCGCGCCGATCGTCGTCACCGGGTGCTGGGCGCAGACCGACCCTCGCGCCGTCTTTGCGCTCGGTGTCGATGCCGTCGTCGGCAACGACCGCAAGAGCGCGTTGCCGGACATCGTGTCGCATCTGGTTCGGCGTCGAAGCGCGGTGTGCGTGGAAGAGGCGGGTGACGCGGGGGCCGGCGCGGCCGCGGGGGGCGCGGCGCCTCCGGGCTTCGTCGGGAGCGGGCTTCGCCCCCTCCCGACCGCCAATGTCGGCGCTGCACCCCCCGCGGCCGCGCCGGCCCCCGCGTCACCCGCCTCTTCCACGCACACCGGAGTCGGCGGCGCTCCGGAATCGACCAACGAGTCCGGCATCGCGATTCGGGGCATGTTGGGATCGGCCAACGAAGTCGGCATCGCGATTCGGGGCATTCCGGAGTCGAGCAACGGCTTCGGCAACGCGGCCTGGGACATCGCCGAACCCGCTGCGGGATGGGGCATGGCCGCGCCGGCGCGGACTCTCGTTGCCGAGAGGGCGCGGGCGTTTCTGAAAGTTCAGGATGGGTGTGCGCATCGGTGCGCGTTCTGTATCGTGCCCGTCGCGCGCGGCATGTCCCGAAGTCTCGATCCTTCGGTCGTGCTCGAACAGGCGCGGCATCTCGTATCGCTCGGGTATCGAGAGATCGTCCTCACCGGCGTCGACCTCGGCGCGTACGGGCGCGACCTGACGCCCCGGACGAACCTCGCGTCGCTCGTTCGGGAGATCGTTTCGATTCCCTCGCTTCGTTGGGTGCGACTATCCTCCGTGCTGCCGGCGTACTTCACCGATGAGCTTCTCGAGGTCGTCGTCGGATCGGAGCGCGTCGCGCCGCACTTTCACATCCCGCTCCAGAGCGGGAGCGATCGCGTGCTGCGCGCGATGAAGCGGCCTTACAACGCCGCGATGTATCGGCGGCTCGTCGAGCGGTTGGTTGGCGCTCGGCCCGAGCCTGGGCTCGGGGCCGACGTCATCGTCGGGTTTCCCGGTGAGCGCGACGAGGACTTCGACGCGACGATGTCGCTTGTCCGCGCGCTGCCGTTCTCCTATCTTCACGTCTTCGGGTATTCCGAGCGGCCCGGCACGCCGGCGGCCGTCCGGCCCGGGCGGGTGCCCTCGGCCACCATCACGCGCCGCAGCGCCGCGCTGCGGGCGCTCGGCGACGCGAAGGGACGCGGGTTCCGGCACGCGCTGCGGGGCTCGCCGCAGGAGGTCGTCGTGCTCGAGCACCGGGAGCGGCGGACCGGGAAGCTCGTCGGGCTGACCGGGAACTACGTGGAGGTGCGCTTCGATGGGACCGACGCGTTGATGAAGACGATCGCGCGGGTTCGGGTGACGGGCGTCGACGCCTGCGGGGCGTTCGGCGAGCTGGTGGCGGCGTGACCGGCGACGCGGCGATCGGCGTCATCGGGGGCAGCGGGCTGTACGAGCTGCCCGGCATGACCGACGTGCGGTGGCGCCGCGTGCGCACGCCGTTCGGCGATCCGTCCGACGAGTACTGCGTCGGGCGCTACGGCGGGCGGCCCGTCGTGTTCCTCCCGCGTCACGGGCGCGGGCATCGCCTCACGCCGACCGAGCTGAACTTCCGCGCGAACATCTGGGGGCTGAAGTCGCTGGGCGTCGAGTGGGTCGTCTCCGTCTCCGCGGTCGGGAGCATGAAGGAGCAGATCAAGCCGCTCGACCTCGTGGTGCCCGATCAGTTCTTCGACTTCACGAAGCGGCGGGTGTCCTCGTTCTTCGGCGACGGCATCGTGGCCCACGTCGGCATGGCCGATCCGGTGTGCCCGCACCTCGCGGGGGCGCTCGAGAAGGCGGCGCGCGAGAGCGGCGCCACCGTGCATCGCGGCGGGACCTACGTCTGCATCGAAGGGCCGCAGTTCTCCACGAAGGCGGAGTCGCGCATCTTCCGGAGCTGGGGCGTGGACGTGATCGGCATGACGAACATGCCGGAGGCGAAGCTCGCGCGCGAGGCCGAGCTGTGCTACGCGACGCTGGCGCTCGCGACCGACTACGACGTCTGGCATCCGGACCACGACTCGGTCACGGTGGAGGCGGTGGTCAAGGTGCTGCTCCAGAACGTCGCGACCGCGAAGGACGTGCTCCGGAGCCTGATCCCCGCCGTGACGGCGCCGCGGACGTGCGCATGTCCCGCGCTGTTGCAGAACGCGGTGATCACGCAGCCCGCCGCGTTTCCGCTGGCGACGCGCCGGCGCCTCGACCTGCTGCTGGGCAAGTACTTCCCGCTCGACCTCAGGAAGCGCCCGGCGGCCGCGAAGAAGGGCAACGCCCGTGGCTGAGCGCGTGCACGGCGACGAGCTCGACGTGATCGGCATCGGCAACGCGCTCGTCGACGTGCTGAGCCAGGCCACCGACGACGCCCTCGTGAAGCTCGGGCTCACGAAGGGCGCGATGCACCTGATCGACGAGGCCCAGGCCGCCTCGCTCTACGATGCGATGGGACAGGGGATCGAGATCTCGGGCGGCTCCGCCGCGAACACCATCGTCGGCGTCGCCTCGCTGGGCGGGCGCGCGCAGTACATCGGCAAGGTGCGCGACGACCAGCTCGGCCAGGTGTTCCGCCACGACCTGCGCTCGACGGGCGTGCGGTACGACGTGCCGCTCGCGCCGGGCGGGCCGCCGACCGGCCGCTGCCTGATCATGGTGACGCCGGACGCGCAGCGGACGCTCAACACGTTCCTCGGCGCCTCGGTGCACCTCGGGCCGGAAGACGTCGACCCCACGCTGATCGCGCGCGGCCGCATCCTCTATCTGGAGGGCTACCTGTTCGATCCGCCCCGCGCGCAGCAGGCGTTCCGCGAGGCGGCGCGCCAGGCGCACGCCGCCGGGCGCAAGGTCGCGCTCACGCTGTCCGATCCGTTCTGCGTGGATCGCCATCGCGCGGCGTTCCTCGACCTCGTCGAGCACCACGTCGACATCGTGCTCGCGAACGAGGCGGAGATCCGCTCGCTCTACCAGGTGACGGACTTCGACGCGGCGCTGCAGCGCGTGCGCGGGCACTGCGAGATCGCCGCGCTCACGCGCAGCGAGCACGGCTCGGTGATCGTGGCCGGCCCGGAGGTCCACGTGATCCCCGCGCACCCGGTGGCGACGCTGGTCGATACGACGGGCGCGGGCGACCTGTACGCGGCGGGCGTGCTCTTCGGGCTCAGCCGCGGCCGCGACCTCGCCACGTGCGGCAAGCTCGGCTCGATCGCCGCCGCCGAAGTGATCTCGCACGTCGGCGCGCGGCCGATGGTGTCGCTCGCGACGCTCGCCGCCGACCTCCTGACATGACGCCGGCGCTCGCGCCCGCGCTCGAGGCGAAGTACGCGCGCCTCCTCGCGGACCTCCGCGGCCTCGCGCGCGTGGTGGTCGCGTTCTCGGGCGGCGTGGACTCCACCTTCCTCGGCCGCGCCGCGCACGACGCGGTGGGCGACGCGGCGGTCCTCGTCACCGCGGACTCCGAGACGTATCCGACCCGCGAGCTCGCCGAAGCGCGACGGCTCGCGGCGCTGCTCGGCATGCGGCACGAGGTGATCGCGACCCGCGAGCTGGACAACCCGGAGTACGCGCGCAACCCCAGCGACCGCTGCTTCTTCTGCAAGGACGAGCTCTTCACGCGGCTGGCGCCGCTCGCCGCCCGCGAAGGCGCGGGCGTGCTGGTCTACGGCGCGGTCATGGACGACCTCGGCGATCACCGGCCCGGCATGCGCGCGGCGCGCGAGCACGGGGTCCGCGCGCCGCTCATCGACGCCGAGCTGTGGAAGGCGGAGATCCGCGAGGTGTCGCGCGCGCTCGGCCTGCCCACGTGGGACAAGCCCTCGTTCGCGTGCCTGTCGTCGCGCTTCCAGTACGGCGACCCGATCACCGCGGCGAAGCTGCGGCAGGTCGACGCGGCCGAGGAGATCGTCCGCTCGCTGGGCTTCCGCCAGTTCCGCGTGCGTCACCACGATCGGCTCGCGCGCGTGGAGCTGCCGGCGGAAGACCTGCCCCGGCTGTTCGAGGATGGCCGGCGCGACGCGCTGGTGACGAAGCTGCGCGCCCTCGGCTACGTGTACGTCACCGTCGACCTCGCGGGGTTTCAGTCGGGCAGCGCCAACCTGATCCTCCGGAGAGGCAACCCCGGCGAGGGGCCAGGGGGAACCCCTGCGAGGATTCCCCCTGAATAAGGACGCCCTGCGCCTCTTGCTCGAATCCGTCAGCGCGGGGGACGTCGGGATCGACGAAGCCGTGGCGCGGCTGCGCACGCTGCCGTACGAGAACCTCGGCTTCGCGCGCGTCGACCATCACCGCGCGCTCCGCGGCGGCGCGCCGGAGGCGATCTTCTGCCCCGGCAAGACGCCGGCGCAGGTCGTGGCGATCGCGCAGCGGCTCGCCGAGCGCCACCCGAACATCCTCGCGACGCGGGCGGGTGACGACGTCGTCGCCGCGCTCGCCGCGGCGGGCGTGCCGCACCGCTACCACCCGGACGCCCGCCTCGTGGTCGTGCGCCCCGAGGCCGTGGAGGGCGTCGGGCTCGTCGTCGTGGCCGCCGCGGGCACCGCCGACGTCCCCGTCGCGGAAGAGGCCGCGCTGGTGGCCGAGGCGCTCGGCAACCGCGTCGAGCGCGTGTACGACTGCGGCGTCGCCGGCCTGCACCGCCTGCTCGATCACGTCACGCTGCTCGCGGAGGCGAACGCCGTCGTCGCCGTGGCCGGCATGGAGGGCGCGCTGCCGAGCGTGATCGCGGGCCTCATCGACCGGCCGGTGATCGCCGTCCCCACGTCGGTCGGCTACGGCAGCTCGCTCAACGGGCTCGCCGCGCTGCTCGCGATGCTGAACTCGTGCGCCTCCGGCGTGTCGGTGGTGAACATCGACAACGGCTTCGGCGCCGCGCACCAGGCCTCGCAGATCAATCGCCTCGTCGCCAAGATCCGCTGACCGATGAAGGTGCTCTACTTCGACTGTCCGGCGGGCGCGTCGGGGGACATGATCCTCGGCGCGCTCGTCGACGCGGGCCTGTCGGTGGATGCACTGCGCGCGGAGCTCGCCTCGCTGCCGCTCGGCGGCTGGAGGCTCGAGAGCCGCCCGGTGATGCGCGGGGCGTTCCGCGCGACCAAGGTGGACGTCCACGTCGACGAGCACCGGCACGCGCACCCTCACCATCGCGGCCTCGCGGACGTCCTCGCGATCCTGCGCGCCGGGACGCTCGCGCCCGCGGCGCTCGCCGATGCCGAGCGCGTCTTCACGCGGCTGGCGGATGCCGAGGCGCGCGCGCACGGCTCGACGCGCGAGGCCGTGCACTTCCACGACGTCGGCGCCGTGGACGCGATCGTGGACGTGGCCGGCGCGTGCGTGGGGCTCGCGCTCCTCGGGATCGAGCGCGTGCACGCCTCGGCGCTGCCGGTCGGGGGCGGCTTCGTCGACGGCCCTCACGGACGCATTCCGGTGCCCGCGCCGGGCACCGCGGAGCTCTTGCGCGGCTGGCCGGTCGTCGACACCGGCGTGCGCGCCGAGCTCGTCACGCCGACCGGCGCCGCCATCGTCACCACGCTCGCCACGCCGGGGCCGATGCCCGCCATGACCATCGGCACGCTCGGGTACGGGGCGGGGACGCGTGACCCGGCGGAGACCGCGAACGTGCTGCGCTGCCTCGTGGGAGACGCGGCCGGCGAAGCCGACGACCTCGAGACGATCGTGCAGGCCGAGACCACCATCGACGACATGTCGCCGCAGCTCTACGAGCCGCTCATGGAGCGCCTGCTCGCCGCGGGCGCCCTCGACGTCTTCCTCACGCCCGTCATCATGAAGCGCAGCCGCCCGGCGGTGGTCGTGACCGTGCTGTGCGCGCCGGCCGCGATCGACGTGATGGCCGACGCGCTCTTCCAGGAGACCAGCACGATCGGCGTGCGCTGGTCCGAGTGGCGCCGCAAGCGCCTGCCGCGCGAGATGGTCACGCTGACCACGACCTACGGTCCGGTGCCGTTCAAGGTCTCGCGGCTCGACGGACGGGTGGTGACCGTCACACCGGAGTTCGCCGACGTGGTCCGAATCGCGCGCGAGAAGGGCAGACCCGTGCGCGACGTCCTGGACCAGGTGCGCGCCGAGGGCCTGTCACTGCTCTGACGCGAGTGTCACGGGCTGTCACGCGGTGCGACGCCCGTCCTGATCCGTAACGTTACAACTCAGCGTGAATGCTGAGATCTCCGTCGCGCTGCGCTTGGAACGCGGGTTGCCTTGGCTTCCCGCCGTATGCGACAGCCAAGCGATCGTGCCACCGCCGCCGGAGTCGTCGCTCCGGCCTCGTCCCCTCTGCGCGAGCTCGTGCGGCGCCTCGCCGTCGTCGGCCTCCTGCTCGCCGGCCTCACCGTCCTCGCCACGATCGCGCTGGCCTGACCCGGTGTACGGCCTCAACGCGCTCGGCAAGGGGCTTGGTCCGTCCGGCGGCTTCACGCGCGACGTGCGCGCCGCGGTGGCGATCGACGTGTCGGCGACGGTCCTGTTCGCGGTCTTCGCCGGGGTGACCGGCCCGTTCAGCGGCATCATCCTCCGCCGCGAGCTCGGCGCGTCCGCCATGCAGCTCGCGATCCTCGCGTCCGCCGGTGCGGCCTTCAACCTGTTCTCGCTGCTCTGGGCCCGGGCGATGGACGGCCGCGCGCCGCTCCCGTACGCCGTGTGGCCGGGCTTCATCGCGCGGAGCCTGTTCCTGCTCGTCCCGCTGATCCACTCCGCCTGGGGCTTCGTCGGCGTGCTCGCCGCCGCGAGCTTCCTCGGCACGATCGCGGAGCCCGCGAACGCCGCGGTGCTGCGCCGGCTCTATCCGCGCGAGCAGCGGGGCCGCGCGCTCGCGACCGTCCGCATGGCCGGCGGCGCGGTCGTGATCGCGCTCGCCGTCGGCGTGGGGAAGCTGCTCGCGGTCGTCGACTACCGGATCGTGTTCCCGATCGCCGCGCTGTTCGGGATGGGCGCCAGCCTCCGCCAGCGACAGATGCCGGTGCCGGACGATCCGGGCGGGGCGGGGGAGCGCGTGCGGTTCGGCGAGGCCTGGGCCTCGGTGCGGAGCGACCGCGCGTTCCGGCGGCTGCTCGCGGGCCACTTCGTGTTCGGCTCGGCGATCTGGCTGATGCTTCCGGCCACGCCACTGCTGCTCGTGGACGTCCTGCAGGCGAGCACCGCGCACGTCGGCGTGCTGGCCGCGATCGGCGGCGCGGCGTGCCTCGTGGGCAACTTCTGCTGGGGCCGCCTCGTCGACGGCCGCCCGTCGCCCCGAGTGCTGCGCTTCGTGTATCTGATCGGCTCGATCTCGCCGGTGGTGTACTTCCTCGCCGAGCACCCGTGGCTCCTGGCGATCACGGCGGTGACGGAAGCGCTGATGACGAGCGGCCTGGACCTGGTCTGGACGATGTGCCTGATGGACGCCGCGGGCCCGGGACGGACGGCGCAGTACGTGGCGATCAACGCGACGCTGGCCGGCGTCCGCGGCATTGTCTGTCCGTTGCTGAGCGCCGCGATCATCCAGTCTTTCGGAGTCCGCTGGGTCTACGCCCTGGCCGCGTTGGTCATGCTGAGCGCGCTGATCATCCTGACGCAAGCCCTGCGAAAGTCCGAAAAGGCCGAGACCCGAGCGGCGTCGCCGTCGCCGCTGACTCCTGCGCTGTCTCTGTAGTAGTCCGGGCTAGACCGCCAACACCGAAGCGAAGCTTCGCTTCGCGGGCCGGTCTGTCTCCGATGCTCCCCGGGCGTTGAACGGCTCGCCCGGTGCGGCTTCCGGTCAACCCCGGAGCAGCGGCGTGCCGGGGGGCGGGCGGAGGGGGTGCCGTCCGCGAGATTGGCGGTCGGGAGGCGGCGCAGCCGGCTCCCGACGAAGCCCCGAGCGCGCCGCACCCCCTCCGCCCGCCCCCCGGCACGCCGCTGCTCTGCGGCTGCCCGGTTGACACTCCAGGCGCGGAGATTTAACGTGCGGTGCGCGCCGCAGTCAGGCCGGTCCCCCAACGCGAAGCCCTCTAGTGGAGGAGTCCCGTGAGCAAGCTGCCAGTGAAGATGACGATCAACGGCCAGAGCGTGAGTCACGAGGTGGAGCCGCGCCTGCTGCTCGTGCACTACATCCGCGAGACGGTGGGCCTGACCGGCACGCACGTCGGCTGCGATACCAGCCAGTGCGGCGCCTGCACGATCATGATGAACGGCCAGGCGGTGAAGTCCTGCACGCTGTTCACGGTGCAGGCGACCGGCGCCGACATCATGACGATCGAGGGCCTCGCGAAGGACGGCGAGCTCCATCCCATCCAGCAGGGCTTCTGGGAGAAGCACGGGCTGCAGTGCGGGTTCTGCACGCCGGGCATGATCATGGCCGCGGTGCAGCTCCTCGAGCGCCATCCGAAGCCGTCGGAAGACACGATCCGCCACCAGCTCGAGGGCAACCTGTGCCGGTGCACCGGGTATCACAACATCGTCAAAGCGATCGAGTGGGCCGCCGACAAGATGGCCGCAGCGAAGTAGAGAAGGGGTGAGCCATGGCAGTCACTGAGGACCGCCTCTTCGGCAAATCGATCAAGCGTCGCGAAGACCCGCGCTTCATCACGGGCCGCGGCAACTACGTGGACGACCTGAAGCTCACTGGGATGACGTACGCCGCCTTCGTGCGCAGCCCGCACGCCCACGCGCGGATCAAGGGCATCGACGTCGGCGCGGCGAAGGCGCACCCGGGCGTGGTCGCGGTGTTCACCGGCAAGGACATGACCGGCGTGAACTCGCTGCCGTGCGGCTGGGACCTCCGCAAGGAGAAGGGCATCCCGGGCGTCGTCGAGGACCTCGCGATCGTGCCGCACATGCCGCTCACCTCGGACGTCGCGCGCCACGTCGGCGATCCCGTCGCCGTCGTCATCGCGGACAGCCAGAGCGCCGCGCAGGACGCCGCCGAGAAGGTCAACGTCACGTGGGAGCCGCTCCCGTCGGTGACGGCGACCGACAAGGCGATCGCCTCCGGCGCGCCGAAGGTGCACGACGTGCCGACCGGCAACACCGCGTTCAAGTGGGCGCTCGGCGATGCGGCTGCCACCGACGCGGCGTTCAAGAGCGCGGCGGTCACGGTCAAGAAGCGCATCGTCAACCAGCGCCTGGTGGCGAACGCCATGGAGCCGCGCGCGTGCGTGGCGCGCTTCGATGACTCGACGGGCGACCTCACGCTGTGGGTCACGTCACAGAACCCCCACGTGCACCGGCTGCTCATGTGCGCGTTCGTGCTCGGCATCCCCGAGCACAAGGTGCGTGTGATCGCGCCGGACGTCGGCGGCGGCTTCGGCTCGAAGATCTTCCTCTACAACGAGGAAGTCGTCTGCTCGTGGGCCTCGCGGCAGATCAAGCGCCCGATCCGGTGGACCTCGACCCGGCGCGAGGCGTACCTGACCGACGCGCAGGGGCGCGACCACGTCACCGAGGCCGAGCTCGCGCTGTCGAAGGACGGCAAGATGCTCGGGCTGCGCGTGAAGACCACGGCGAACCTGGGCGCGTATCTGTCGACGTTCGCGCCCGCGGTGCCGACCTTCCTGTACGGCACGCTGCTGAACGGCGTGTACACGCTCGGCGCGATCCACGTCGAGGTCACCGGCGTCTTCACCAACACGACCGCGGTGGACGCGTACCGCGGCGCCGGCCGGCCGGAGGCCTGCTACGTGCTCGAGCGCATCGTCGATGCCGGCGCGGCCGCGCTGAAGATGGACCCGGCGGAGCTGCGGCGGAAGAACTTCATCCCGAAGTTCTCCGGCGCCTACCAGACCCACGTCGCGGTCAGCTACGACAGCGGCGACTACGCGGGGGCGCTCGACAAGCTGCTGCAGCTCTTCGACTACAAGAAGCTCCGGGCCGAGCAGGCCGAGGCGCGCACGCAGGGCCGCCTCCTCGGGGTCGGATTCTCGACGTACATCGAGGCGTGCTCGATCGCGCCGTCGAAGCTGGTCGGCGCCCTCGGCGCGGGCGCCGGCCTCTACGAGTCCGGCAAGGTCCGCGTGCATCCGACGGGCGGCGTGACGGTCTACACCGGCTCCCACGCGCACGGGCAGGGGCACGAGACCACGTTCGCGCAGCTCGTCGCCGACGACCTCGGGATCCCGATCGAGCAGGTGGAGATCGTTCACGGCGACACGGGCCTGATCCCGTTCGGCATGGGCACCTACGGCAGCCGCTCGGCGTCCGTCGGCGGTACCGCGATCCGGATGTCGATCGACAAGATCAAGGAGAAGGGCAAGAAGATCGCCGCCCACCTCCTCGAAGCGTCGCCGAAGGACGTGGAGTACGTGAACGGCCAGTTCCAGGTGAAGGGCGTGCCGTCCAAGGCCGTGCCGTTCGGCGCGGTCGCGCTCACCGCGTACGTGCCGCACAACTTCCCGGAGGGCCTCGAGCCCGGGCTCGAGGAGACGAGTTTCTACGACCCGTCCAACTTCTGCTTCCCGTTCGGCGCGCACGCGTGCGTGGTGGAGGTCGAGCAGGAGACCGGCAAGGTGAAGCTCCTCCGCTACGTGGCGATCGACGACGTCGGCAACGTGATCAACCCGATGATCGTGGACGGCATGGTCCACGGCGGGGTCGCGCAGGGCGTCGGGCAGGCGCTGTGGGAAGGCGCGGTGTACGACGGCGACTCGGGCCAGCTCGTGACCAGCACCATGATGGACTACGCGATGCCGAAGGCCGACATGCTGCCGATGTACGAGACCGGCCGCACGGTCACGCCGACGCCGGTGAACCCGCTCGGCATCAAGGGCGCGGGCGAGACCGGGACGATCGCGGCGACGCCCGCCGTGGTGAACGCGGTGGTCGACGCGCTCGGCGGGCTCGGGGTGGATCACATCGAGGCGATGCCGCTGACCCCCGAGCGCGTGTGGAAGATCATTCAGGCCGCCAAGGCCGGGAAATAGGAGCCTAGCCCATGTATCCAGCAGCCTTCGAGTATCACAGCCCGAAGTCGGTGCAGGAAGCGCTCGGCCTGATGGGCAAGCTCGGCGACGACGCGAAAGTCCTCGCGGGCGGCCACAGCCTGATCCCGATGATGAAGCTGCGCCTCGCGCAGCCGAAGCACCTCATCGACCTGAAGAACGTCTCCGGCCTCAAGGGTGTGAAGGAGGACGGCAACACGATCGTCATCGGGGCCATGACGACGTGGTACGAGCTCGAGACGAACCCGATCGTCAAGGCGAAGTGCGGCGTGATCGGCGAGACCTCCGCGATCATCGGCGATCCCGCGGTGCGCAACCTCGGCACGATCGGCGGCTCGCTCGCGCACGCCGACCCCGCGGCCGACATGCCGGCCACGGCGATCGCGTGCGGCTTCGAGTTCGTGTGCGAAGGGCCGAAGGGCCGTCGCACGGTCAAGGTCGACGACTGGTTCCAGGGCCTCATGTCGACGGCGGTGAAGGACGACGAGCTGCTCGTCGAGATCCGCGTGCCCGCGCTCGTGAAGGGGCAGGGCGCCGCGTACATGAAGTTCGCGCACCCGGCGTCGCGCTTCGCGATCGTGGGCGTCGCCGCGGTCGTCACCACCGACGGCAAGGGGACGTGCACGAAGGCGAGCGTCGGCATCACGGGCGCCGGCATCAAGGCCGTGCGCGCCAGGGGTGTTGAGGCCGCGCTGACGGGCAAGAATCTCGCCGGCGCGGGCGCGATCGAAGCCGCGGCGCAGTCGGCGGCCGAGGGCGTCGACGTGCAGGCGGACCTCCAGGGCTCGGTCGAGTACAAGTCGCACCTCTGCCGCGTGTTCGCGAAGAGAGCCGTCGAAGCCGCCATGAAGAAGGCGTAGGCCCCGAGCGGGCGTCCGCCCGATCGTTGTACATGGAGGGGGCCGTCCCGGCCCCCTCCAAACCTCCCCTTGGCTCCTCCCGCATCACCCCTCCGGACTGCGGTGCCGTCACGCGAGCCGTTGTCGACGACGATGACGCGGGTCCGCGACGGGAGCGCGACGAGGCGCGCGAGCGAGCGCGCGAGCTCGGCGATCCGGTTGTGCGCGAGCACGACGATCGAGACGCGCGCATCCACCGGGCGGGCCATATGCGCGTGCGGTGCCAGCGCGCGGTAGGCCGGGGCGCGAGAACACTGGTCCCGGTGACCGGCGCAGTCACATGCCTGGCACTGTTCCCGCAACTGCTGCCGCGTGCGCGCGCGATCGATCGTGCGGCGAGGAGGAGCGGATGCGGGTGCTGGGCATCAACGGAGTCTTCCACGATCCGGCGGCGGCGATCGTCGTCGACGGCGTCGTCGTCGCCGCCGCGCACGAGCTGCTCGGTCCGCGCTAGCATCGCCGGGTGATCGTCGGACTCGTGCTCGCCGCCGGGCTGTCGCGCCGCATGGGGCGTCCCAAGCTGCTCCTGCCGCTCGACGGCAAGCCGCTCGTGCGCTGGAGCGCCGAAGCGCTCGCGCCGTTCGTCGACGCGCTGTTCGTGGTGACCCCGCCCGCCGACCGCGAGCTGCGGGCGGCGCTGGCCGGCCTCCCCGTGCGGTTCGTGGTGAACCCGCGGCCCGAGGACGGGCAGGGGACGTCGATCGCCGCGGGCGCCGCCGCGCTGCCGCCGGACACGGAAGCCGTCGTGATCGCGCTCGGCGATCAGCCGCGCATGCCGGCGCACGTCGTCGCCGAGGTGCTCGCCGCGTTCCGGCGCGAAGGGCAGCCCATCGCCGCGCCGGTATTCGCCGGCACGCAGGGGACGCCGGTGGTGTTCGCCGCGAGCATGTTCGACGAGCTGCGCGCGCTCGCCGGCGACGAAGGCGCGCGGGTGGTCGTGCGGCGCGATCCCGCGCGCGTCGCGCGCGTGCCGATCGACATGCCGATGCCGCCGGACGTCGACACGCCGGAGGACTACGCGCGCCTCGTGTAGAGGCCAGGTGGCCTCCTCCGTGTAGAATCGTGCGATATGCGTGAAGAGATCCGGAAGCTCCAGGAGCTGATGGAGGCCGAGCAGTACGTCACCGACGCACCGGTCGCGACATCACTGCACCTCGCGGCGACGCTCAAGAAGCCGCTGCTGGTCGAGGGGCCCGCTGGCGTCGGCAAGACCGAGATCGCGAAGGTGATGGCGCGGATGCTGAAGACCGACCTCATTCGGCTGCAGTGCTACGAGGGCTTGGATGCCGCCGCGGCTCTGTACGAGTGGAACTATCAGAAGCAGCTCCTTCACATCAAGCTCGCGGAAACCGCGCATCGCGATGCCGGGCAACAGGAGCAGGAGATCTTCTCGGAGCCGTTCCTCCTGCGGCGTCCGCTCCTCAAAGCGATTTCCGATCCCGCGCAGTCGCCGGTGTTGCTGGTCGACGAGATCGATCGCTGTGTCACCGCCGACACGCTGGTCGAGACGGCAACCGGGGTTCGTCGCGCGGCCGAGGTTCGGCCCGGTGACACGCTGGTCAGCTTCGACGCCGGGCGATTCGCGCTCGCGCGCTCGGTCGTCAAGAAGGTCGTCCCTCACGAGGGCGCTGAGGTTCTTCGCATTCTGGTCGGCGGTCGTCTGGTGGATGTCACGCCCGAGCATCGCTTCGTGCGATACACCGCCACGGGGGGCGAGGTCGTCGAAGCGAGCGCGCTCCGCGTTGGCGACAGAATCCCTCTGCACACGTCCGCGATCGCGACGTCCGCTCCGCCGCCCTCGTTCGAGTTCGCTGACAGCATCATCACGCTCCACGAAGCCGGACGCGCTCGTCTGCACGCTGCCCTCCGTCGCTCCGGGCGCACGTACGAACAGGTCGCGAGCGCCAGCGGGGTGTCGCGAAACCATCTCCGCAACGTGCTGCAGCCTCGGCCATCGCGCCGCTCGCTCCGGGAAGGCGTGCTCCGGCGCGTCGCCCGGGCCGTCGGGGTCGAGTGGGAGAGCCTGGAGGCGGCCAACGAAGTGGAAGGGCTGAGGGTGCGGCCGTCGGCCGACTTCTATGGGCTGCTGGGGTACCTGGTGGCCGACGGGTGCTTCACGAGCGATCGCCTCTGCATCTCGGACAAGGACCGTCGGAACTTGGAGGTGTATTCCGACAAGTTCGAAGCCGCGTTCGGTGCGGCGCCACGTATCGTCCCCGGGCCGCACAACAACTACGAGCTGACCTATCACTCGTTGCCGCTCGGTCGGTTTCTTCAGGGCCTTCTCGGGCGTGCCCTCGGACGGAGTCGGCAACGCATGGTGCCGGACTTCGTCTTCGCCGCGTCCGACGCCGAGCGCGCGGCGTTCGTGCGCGGGTATTTCGACGGCGAAGGCTGGGTCGGGGACCATCAGGTGTGTGCGACGTCGGCGTCCGCATACCTCCTCATCGGAGTCCAGCGGCTGCTCTCTTCGGTCGGCGTGGACGCGCGGATCGTCAAAACGAAACCGTCCCCCCGGACCTTCGGGCGGGGCTCGTTCTTCACGCTGGTGATCAACGACGTGCAAGGGTTTCGCGATCGTATCGGGTTCGCGGCGCCGGCTAAATCGGCACGGCTGGGCGAGCGCTCAGCCCGAGCGCAGCGGTACACGCGAAGCGAGGAGTTGCCGCGGGACCGCGTGGAGCCGATCCTCAAGCATCTCACCACCGCCGGGGTGCTGAACGGGCGCGCCGCGCACCAGACGATCTACGACATCCTGTCCGGCCGCATTCGACCGAACGTCAGTGCCCTGCGCCGGATTGCGGCGTCGTTCCCGTCGCCCGACCTGGACGAGCTGCTCGACAGCGGCGTGGTGCTGGGCGAGGTGCGCTCCATCGAGCGACTGCCTGGGCGGCACGCCGTATACGACTTCGTCCTCGAGGGCGATCCTTACTTCGTCGCGAACCAGGTCGTCACCCACAACTGCGACGAGGAGTTCGAGGCGTTCATGCTCGAGATCTTCGCGGAGTGGCAGGTGACCATTCCCGAGATCGGCACCGTGAAGGCGGTGCACCCGCCGCACGTGATCCTCACGTCGAACCGCACGCGCGAGCTCTCCGACGCGCTCCGCCGGCGCTGCCTCTACATCTGGATCGACTATCCGTCGTACGACAAGGAGATCCGCATCGTGCAGCGGAAGGTCCCGGGCATCGACGCGCGGCTCGCGCAGGAGATCGCCCGCTTCATGGAGTCGCTGCGGCGCGTGCGCCTCTCGAAGGTGCCCGGCGTCGCGGAGACGCTCGACTGGGCGCAGGCGCTGGCGTCGCTGCACGCCGACCACCTGGACGAGGCGGTCGTCAACGAGACGCTCGGCTGCGTGCTCAAGGACGCCGACGACATGAAGAAGTTTCGCGCCGAGGTCGGCAAGACCGGCCTCGCCCCGTTCCTCTCCGTCAGCGCGAGCTAGTGGCGGACCGCGCGCTCGGCGCGGCGGTCACGCGGTTCGCCGCGGTGCTCCGCGCGCAGCAGCTGCCCGTCACGCTCATCCAGGTCCTCGATGCGGTCCGCGCGCTCGAGCACCTCGACCTCGGCGACCGCGGCGAGCTCTACCTCGGCCTGCGCGCGCTCTTCGTCACGCGCCCGGAAGAGCGGCCCGTGTTCGACCGCTGCTTCGAGGCGTTCTGGCGCGCCGAGGCGGACGGTGAGTCCGGGATCGCGGGACTCCTGCAGCCTGCCGCGGGCGCGGACGCCGACGCCGGGCTGGGGCTGCCGGACGGCGGCGCGCAGCAGCGCGAGGCGCTCGCGCTCGACACGTGGGGTGACGACGAGCCGGCGGACGACGCGGGCGAGCCGCTCGGCGTGCCGGCGGTGTCGGACCGGGAGAGCCTCGCCGGCCAGGACTTCGCGACGTTCAGCGCGGACCAGCTCGACGAGGTGCTCCGTCTGACGATCCAGATCGCGCGGCGCCTGGCCCGGCGCATCAGCCGCCGGCGGCGTCCGGTGCGGCGACGGGGGCGGGTCGATCTGCGGCGCACGCTCCGCGCCAACCTCACGCGCGCCGACCTGATCGAGCTGCGCTTCCGCGCGCGCAAGCGCAAGAAGACCAAGCTCGTGCTGCTGTGCGACGTGTCGGGCTCCATGGACCTGTACAGCCGCTTCCTCGTGCAGTTCCTCTTCGCGGTGCAGCGCGTGTTCCGCCGCGTGGAGACGTTCACGTTCTCCACGCGGCTCACGCGCATCACCGAGCACATGAAGTCGTCGCGCTCGTACGGGCAGGTGCTGCGCCGCCTCGGTGAGGTGCGCGACTGGTCGGGCGGCACGCGGATCGGCGACTCGCTCGCGGAGTTCAACCGCGAGTGGGGCCGCATCGTGGACCGGCAGACGATCGTGATCGTGCTCTCCGACGGCTGGGACACCGGCGACCCCGACGTGCTCGCCACCGAGCTGCTCCGGATCAAGCGGCGCGCCGGCCGCGTGATCTGGCTGAACCCGCTCCTGGGCAACCCGTCCTACGAGCCGCTCACCCGCGGGATGGCCGCGGCGCTCCCGCTGGTCGACCACTTCGCGTCCGCCCACAACCTCCAGTCGCTGAGAGACCTCGCGCGCCATCTGCAGCTTTGATTGGACATGGGCGGGCCCAGATATGGCCCCCCAAACCCCCCAATCGCGCGGCCTTCGTGGGCGGTAGAATCGACCTGTGGCTGAGCTCTTCGATCATCTCGATCACCTGAAGAAGGCGCCCGGCAAGGTCGCCGTCGCCACGCTCGTCAACACGCGGGGGACCACGCCGCGCAAGGAAGGCGCGAAGATGGTCGTCGGCGAGCACGGCGACATCCTCGGCTCGGTCACGATCGGCGGCTGCGTCGACGCGCAGGTGCTCGAAGAGTCCGCCGACGTGCTCGCCACCATGCGCCCGCGCCTGCTCGAGCTGGACCTGGGCGACGAGGAAGCCTGGGAGATCGGGCTCACGTGCGGCGGCACCATCGAGGTCTTCGTCGAGCCGCTCGCCGTCGGCGACGCGCACGGCGACGCGAACGCCGCGCTCTACGAGCGCGTGCGCGCGCACGCCGAGCGCGGCGGGCGCGGGGTGGTCGTCACCCGCCTCGACGGCCCGGCCGGCAAGCTCGTCGTCCTCGACGACGGCACGCGCGCGGGCAGCCTCGGCGAGGCGTTCCTCGACGATCGCTTCGCCGCCGAAGCGCGCGCGGTGCTCGACGGCGGCATGTCGAAGACGCTGTTCCTGGAGAACGTCCGGGCGTTCGCGGAGGTGTTCGCGCCGCCGGCGCTGCTGCTGATCGTCGGCGGCAGCCACGTCGCGATGCCGCTGGTCGCGCTCGCGAAGGTGCTCGGCTATCGCACGGTGACCCTCGATGGGCGCCCGAAGTTCGCCACGCGCGACCGCTTTCCCGAGGCCGACGACGTGCGCGTGGGCATCCCGTCGGAGATGGTGACGGAGTATCCGCTGATCCCCTCGTCGGCACTGGTGCTGGTGGCGCACGACTACAAGTACGACCTGCCGGTCCTGCGCCACGCGCTCGCGACCGACGTGGGCTACGTCGGCATGCTGGGCTCCCGCCGGCGCGGCGAGGCGATCCTCAAGCTGTTGCGCGAGGACGGCGTCGACGACGCGGCGCTCGCGCGCGTGCGGGTGCCGATCGGCCTCGACCTCGGCGCGAAGAGCGCGCCCGAGATCGCGCTCGCCGTCCTCGCGGAGATCCAGGCCGTGCGCGGCGGCGGCAGCGGCGTGCCGATGCGCGAGCGGGGGCCGCGGTGAAGGCGCTCGCGATCCGGCGCGATGCGGCGTCGGCCGAGGCGCTCATCGGCCGCGTGCTCTGCTACGACGTGCGGGATGCGGGCGGCAAGGCCGTGGCCGACAAGGGCGCGGTCATCGACCGCGCGGTCGCCCAGGCGGTGCTCGCCGCGCCGTGGGACGAGCTGCACGTGGTCGAGGTCGAGCCGGGCGACCTGCACGAGGAGGACGCCGGTAGCCGTCTCGCTGCCGTCGTGGTCGGCGACGGCGTGGAGGTCCGCGGCTACACGGGCGGCCAGTGGACGCTCGGCGCCGCCCGCCGCGGCCTTCTGAGAATCCGCGAGGCCGCGCTCGCCGATGTCAACGCGCAGGAAGGCATCTCGGTCTTCACGCTCTTCGATCGCCAACCGGTCGATGCGGGCGAGACCGTCGCGAAGGCGAAGGTGACCCCGCTCGTCATCCCCGGCGACACGCTCGCCACGGTGGAGCGCGTGGCGCGCGCGGCCGGCGGCGTGGTGACCGTCGCGCCGTTCCGGCCCACGGTCGTCGGCGCGGTGGCGCCCGAGCGGCTCGAGGCGAAGCAGCGGCAGCGGTTCGAGACCGCGCTGCGCCTGAAGGTCGACTGGTTCGGCGGACGCTTGCTGCCGCTGCGCTTCGGCGGCGACACGGCACGCACGGTCGCGGAGCGGCTCAGCGCGCTGCGCGGCGAGGGCGCCGAGCTCCTCATCGTCGCGGGCGCGAGCGCGCTCGACCCGCTCGACCCGGTCTTCGGCGCGCTCACGGTGCTCGGCGCGCGCATGGAGCGGCACGGCGCGCCGGCGCATCCGGGCAGCCTCCTGTGGCTCGCGCGCTGGGACGGACACGCGGTGCTCGGCATGCCGACGTGCGGCATGTTCTCGCAGGCGACGACGTTCGACCTCGTGCTGCCGCGCATCCTCGCCGGCGAGCCCGTCGGCAACCGGGAGATCGCCGCGCTCGGGCACGGCGGCCTGCTCTCGCGCGAGATGGCGTACCGCTTCCCCCCGTATCGCGCCGGCGTGACGCGCGGCGAGCTGGAATAGATGGCCGCGGCCGCCCATGCGCTGTACAGCGACGCGATCCGCCGGCGCTGGCGCCGTCCGGCCCATCGCGGCGATCTGCCGGGCGCGACGGCCACGGCGGAGGACGTCAATCCGCTGTGCGGCGATCGCGTGCGGTTCGCCGTGCAGGTGAGCGACGGCACGATCGCGGCGGCGCGCTTCACCGGCGACTCGTGCGCGATCTGCACGGCCTCCGCCGACGTCGTGGCGGAGCTGGCCATCGGCCGCGCCACCGCCGATGCCGCGCGGCTGGGCACCGAGGACGTGCTCGAGGTGCTGCAGGCCGACGTCAAGCCGACGCGCATGCGGTGCCTGACGCTGCCGATCAGCGTGCTCGGGATGGCGCTCGCGCGATGAGGCTCGACGAGCTCACTCGCGGCGACTTCCCCATCCTCGAGCGGGTCGTCAACGGCCGGCCGCTCGTGTACCTCGACTCCGGCGCCTCCAGCCAGAAGCCGCGGTCGGTGATCGAGGCGATGAGCCGCTACTACGAGCGCAGCCACGCCAACGTCCATCGGTCCATCCACACGCTGGGCGAAGAGGCGACCGAGCTCTACGAGCTGGCGCGTGACCGCGTGCAGCGCTTCATCGGCGCCGCGCGCCGCGAGGAAGTCGTGGTCACGCGCGGCACGACCGACGGCCTGGGCCTGGTCGCGGAGACGCTCGGCCGCACGCTCCGGCCGGGTGACGAGCTCGTGGTCACCGAGCTGGAGCACCACTCGAACCTGATCCCGTGGCAGCTCGTCGCGCGCGACCGCGGGGCGGTGCTCAAGGCCGTGCCCGTCCGGGCCGATGGCACGCTCGACCTGGACGCGCTCGATCGGCTCCTGGGGCCGAAGACCCGCGTGGTCGCGTTCGCCCACGTCTCCAACGTGCTGGGCACGATCAACCCGGTGCAGGCGATCGTCCGCCGGGCGCGTGCCGTAGGGGCGTTGACGGTCGTGGACGGCGCTCAGGCCGCGCCGCACCTCAGGCTGGATATGTCCGCGTTGGAGTGTGACTTTTACGTGTTCTCCGCGCACAAGATGCTGGGCCCGACCGGGATCGGCGTGCTCTACGGCCGCTACGACGTCCTGAGCCGGCTCGAGCCCGGGCGCGGAGGCAGCGAGATGATCAAGGAAGTCTGGATCGATCGCGCGCAGTGGAACGACCTGCCGTGGCGCTACGAGCCCGGCACCCCGCCGATCGCCGAGGCCGTCGGGCTGACCGCGGCCATCGAGTATCTCGAGAAGCTCGGCATGGACCGCGTGGCCCAGCACGAGCAGATGCTCGCGGCGCGCGCGGTGCGCGGCCTGGCGGCGCTGCCGGGCGTGCGCGTGTTCGGCCCCGCGGCGGAGCAGCCGCGTGGCGCCGTCGTCGCCTTCGCGGTCGACGGCCTGCACCCGCACGACGTGGCGGCGCTGCTGGACCAGGACGGCATCGCGGTGCGTGCGGGCCATCACTGCGCGCAGCCGCTCATGCGCTGCCTCGGCGTCGCCGGCACGACCCGCGCGAGCTTCTCGGTGTTCAACAGCCCGAACGAGGTCGACCAGCTCGTCGGCGCGGTCGGCGCGCTCCACACGAAGCTCTAGGCATGGCGCTCGACCAGCCGCGCAACCCGTTCGTCTCGCCGCGGTTCGGGCAGGTGGCGACGTTCATGCTGCTGCCCTGGGCGGCATCGCCCGAGGGCCTCGACGTCGCGCTCATGGGCATTCCGTACGACGGCGGCACGTCCTATCGGACGGGCGCGCGCTTCGGGCCGCGCGCGGTGCGCGAGCAGTCCTCGCTGATCCGCCCCTGGCACCCGGTGCTCAAGGTCCACCCGTTCGAGCGCCTGCGTGTCGCCGACTGTGGCGACGTCGACGTGGTGCCGATCTCCATCGAGCGCACGTTCGAGCAGGTCGAGCGGCGGCTGGACGCGGTGCTGGCCGCGGGCGCGACGCCGCTCTGCATCGGCGGCGACCATTCGATCTCGCTGCCGCTGCTGCGCGCGGTGGCGCGCAGGCACGGCCCGGTCGGCGTGGTGCACTTCGACGCGCATCCCGACACGTGGGACGAGTACTTCGGCTCGAAGTTCTTCCACGGCACGCCGTTCCGGCGCGCCATCGAGGAGGGCGTCGTCGATCCGCGCCGCATGATCCAGGTCGGCATCCGCGGGCCGCTCTACGGGCCGGAGGACTTCGCCTTCCAGGACGAGCACGGCATGGAGGTCATCCGCGTGGAGGCGGTCAAGGAGCAGGGCGTGCCGTGGGTGATCGAGCGCCTCGCGCGGCTGCGCGGCGGGCCCGTGTACTGCTCGTTCGACATCGACGCGTTCGATCCCGCGTACGCGCCGGCGACGGGGACGCCGGAAGTCGGCGGCCTGACGGCCTACGAAGGGCTCGCGCTCCTGCGCGGCATGGCCGGCTTCAACTTCGTCGGCGCGGACATCGTCGAGGTGTGCCCGCCGTACGACGGGCCGGGGCAGGTGACGTCGCTGCTCGCCGCCAACGTGATGTTCGAGCTCGTCTCCCTCTTCGCGCTGCGGTCAACATGACCGCGCGCGGCGTGGCGGCTTCGCTCGTCATCGCCGCCCTGCTCCTGGTCGCCGCGCCCGCGCGCGCTTCGACGATCTCGCTGCTCACGCTCGAGGGCGTGATCAGTCCCGTCACCGTGCGGCTGGTCGAGACCGCGATCGACCGCGCGCAGGCGAGCGGCGCCACCGCGCTCGTGATCCAGCTCGACACGCCCGGCGGGCTCGAGCGCTCGATGCGCAGCATCTGCCAGCGCCTGCTCAACGCGCCGCTGCCGGTGATCGTCTACGTCGGGCCGACGGGCGCGCGCGCCGCCTCCGCCGGCGTCTTCATCACGATGGCCGCGCACGTCGCCGCGATGGCGCCGGCGACGAACATCGGCGCCGCGCATCCCGTCGCGATCTCCGGCGGCGGCTCGAAGGCCGACCAGGAGAGCATGAAGAAGATCGCGAACGACGCCGCGGCGTTCGTGCGGTCGATCGCCGCCGAGCGCGGACGCAACGTGGACTGGGCCGAGAAGGCGGTGCGCGAGTCGGTGTCGATCACCGAGCGCGAGGCCGTGAAGCTGAAGGTCGTGGACCTGGTCGCGGACTCGTTGCCCGACCTGCTCGCGAAGATCGACGGCCGGCCGGTGCGAACGACGAAGGGCCCGGTGACGCTCGCCACGCGCGAGGCCACCGTGCAGCCGATCGAGATCGGCTTCCGCGACCGGTTCCTGAACGTCATCACCGATCCGAACGTCGCCTACGTCCTCATGATGCTCGGCATGCTCGGGCTCTTCTTCGAGCTGTCGAACCCGGGCGTGATCCTGCCGGGCGTGGTGGGCGGGATCTCCCTGATCCTCGCGTTCTTCGCGTTCCAGAGCCTGCCGATCAACTACGCGGGCCTGCTGCTGATCCTGTTCGGGATCGTGCTGCTGATCGCGGAGATCAAGGTCGTGAGCCACGGCGTGCTCGCGATCGGCGGCATCGTGGCGATGGCGCTCGGCTCGCTCATGCTGTTCGACGCCGCGGAGCTCGGCTTCCGCATCTCCTGGCGCGTGATCATTCCGACGATCGGCGTGACGGCGGGGCTGTTCCTCTTCGTGCTCGCGATCGGCGTGCGCGCCCTCCGCCGCCGCCCGTCGCTCGGCTCCGAAGGCCTGGTGGGCGAGATCGGCGTGGTCAGGGAAGCGCTGGCGCCCGCCGGGCGGGTCGCGGTGCACGGCGAGCTGTGGAACGCGATCGCGGATCCCCCGCCCGCGGAAGCGGGCACACGCGTCCGCATCGTGGCCGTGGAGGGCTTGACCCTCCGCGTGGCCCCGGCGGAGGGGCTGACGGTCAACGTGGTGCCGACCCGTGGCGAAGGGGGAGCCGGATGATCAGCATCGACATGCTGCTCGCGCTGGTGGTCGTGGTCGCGATCGTCTTCTTCATCGGCTCCTTCGTCCGCGTGCTGCGCGAGTACGAGCGCGCGGTCATCTTCCGGCTCGGCCGCACGGCGCGCGCGATCGTCAATCCCGGCGGGCAGGGCAACGGCCCGGGCCTCGTGCTGCTCGCGCCGTTCATCGACAAGATGGTGAAGGTGAGCCTGCAGACCGTGGCGCTCGACGTCCCGCCGCAGGACGTGATCACGCGCGACAACGTCTCGATCAAGGTGAGCGCGGTGATCTACTTCCGCGTGGTGGAGCCGGAGAAGGCCGTGGTCGCCGTGCAGGACTACCTTTACGCGACCTCGCAGATCGCGCAGACCACGCTGCGGAGCGTGCTGGGCCAGGTGGAGCTCGACGACCTGCTCTCCGCGCGCGACAAGATCAACCAGCAGCTGCAGCGGATCATCGACGAGCACACCGAGCCGTGGGGCATCAAGGTCGGCACCGTCGAGGTGAAGCAGATCGACCTGCCGCAAGACATGCAGCGCGCGATGGCGAAGCAGGCGGAAGCCGAGCGCGAGCGGCGCGCGAAGGTCATCAACGCGGACGGCGAGTTCCAGGCGGCGGCCAAGCTCGCGGAGGCGGCGGACCTGCTCGCGCGCTCGCCGATCTCGGTCCAGCTCCGGTTCCTGCAGACGATGCGCGAGATCGCCTCCGAGCGGAACACGACGACGTTCTTCCCGCTGCCGATGGACCTGCTGCTGCCGCTGATCGGCAAGGGAAAGACGGACGGCGCGTGATCGGGGTTTGCGGGAGCACGGCCGCCATGTAGAATGACGCCGGTCCGGTCGTCGCCTCGGGTGTACGGGGGGTTAGCTCAGTTGGGAGAGCGCGGCGTTCGCAACGCCGAGGTCGAGGGTTCGAATCCCTTACCCTCCACCACCATCCAGCCGTCGCGCACATCCTGAAAGGGGAGCATCGATGGAAGGCAACGACGTCCCGCGCGGTCTGCTCCAGATCGGCACCATCGTCATGGGCATCGCGCTCGTCATCGACTTCGTCTGGGTCATCAACACCGCGCTCCACGCGATGAAGTGAGCGCCGCCCCGCCGGCGCGCGGTCAGGCGCCGGCTTTGGGCAGGGACTCGAGGTAGGCGAGGAGTCCCGAGCTGTCCAGCCGGCCGTGGCCGGCCGCCGTCGCCGCGTCGTAGAGCGCGAACGCCGCGCGCGCCACGCTCGATTCGGCGCCCGCCGATTCCGCCAGTCCCAGCGCCAGGCTCAGATCCTTCCGCGCGAGCTCCACGAAGAACCCCGGGCGATAGTCGTGCTTCGCGAGCGCGGGCAGCTTGCGCTCGAGGATGAAGCTGGCCCCGGAGCTGCGGCCGATGACCTCGCCGACGGTCTCGCGCGGGATGCCGAGCCGGTCGCCGAGGGCGAGCGCCTCGCAGAGCACCGCCTGGTTCGTCAGCGCGCAGACGTTGTTGAGGAGCTTGAGCACGTTGCCGCGCCCGACCTCGCCGAGATAGAAGACGTGGCTGCCGATCGCGTGCAGGAGCGCGTCGAACGCGGTGGACGATTCGGCGGGCGCGCCCACCATGACCGCGAGCGTCCGTGACACCGCGCCGCTCACGCTGCCGCTCACCGGCGCATCGACCAGCGTGACACCGCGCTCGGCCGCGCGCTTCGCGAGCCGCTGCGTGGTCGCCGGGCTGACGGTGCTGAGATCGACGATGACGTCGCCCGCCTTCGCCCCGTCGAGCAGGCCCTTGTGCGCGCCGCTGCCGAACAGCACCGCCTCGACGACGGCGTCGTTGGGCAGGCTCGTCAGCGTGACGCGAGACGCCGCGGCGAGGGCGGGGAGGTCCGCCGCGCGCGTCGCCCCGAGCTGCTCGAGCGGCTTCGTCGCGGCGGGATCGGCGTCGTAGACGGTGAGCGTGTGGCCCGCCTTGAGGATGTTCGTCGCCATCGGACGCCCCATGTTTCCGGTGCCGACGAACCCCGCGTGCATCGGACGCCTACTTCTTGCGGGCGGTGGACGCGGGGGCGGGCTCGCGCTTCTTCGCGGCGGCCGGTCGAGCCGGGCACTGCTTGTGGTACCAGGTGGAGCCGAGCTTCCGGTGGTTCCCGTTCTTGTGGATCGTCAGCTTGCACTTCGGACACGTGCCCATGGGCTTTTCCGGTCTCCTTCCGCGCGTTGGCGAATCGCTATTATACCCAAGTGACCGGCTGCCTCTTCTGCCGCATCGTCGCGCGCGAGACCCCCGCGGACGTGGAGTACGAGGACGACCTCGTGCTGGCCTTCAAGGACATCTACCCGAAGGCGCCGATCCACGTCTTGATCGTGCCGAAGCACCACGTCACCTCGATCCAGACCATGACCGCCGCGGACGTCGAAGCGATCGGCCGCTGCCTGCTGGCGGCGCGCACGATCGCGGAGCGGGTGGGCTACGGCGAGCGCGGGTACCGTGTGTCGGTGAACTGCGGAGAGGAAGGCGGGCAGGTGGTGCCGCACGTCCACTTCCATCTGCTCGCGGGCCGGCGCCGGGCCTGAACAGACCACGGGCCCCGGGAGCGCTCCCGGGGCCCGTGTCGTACAGCGATCGATCGAGGCTTACTTCAGGATCGAGAGCGCCTCGGTCGCCTTGGCCTTGGCCGTGGTGTTGTCGCCGGCCTTGCACGCCGCCTCGGCGTCCTTCACGAGCTGCGAGGCCTTGGCGATGCTGCCGGTCGCCTGCGCGCCCGCGAGCGAGCGCGGGGCCTGCACGTTCTGACCGCGCGGCGCCTGAACATCCTGACCGCGCGGCGCCTGCACATCCTGACCGCGCGGCGCCTGGACATCCTGACCACGCGGCGCCTGGACATCCTGACCGCGCGGCGCCTGGACATCCTGACCACGCGGCGCCTGCACGTACTGACCGCGCGGCGCCTGGACATCCTGACCACGCGGCGCCTGGACATCCTGACCACGCGGGGCCTGCACGTTCTGACCGCGCGGCGCCTGGACATCCTGACCACGCGGCGCCTGGACATCCTGACCACGCGGCGCCTGGACATCCTGACCACGCGGCGCCTGCACATCCTGACCGCGCGGGGCCTGCACGTTCTGACCACGCGGCGCCTGGACATCCTGACCACGCGGCGCCTGGACATCCTGGCCACGCGGCGCCTGGACATCCTGACCGCGCGGCGCCTGCACATCCTGACCACGCGGCGCCTGCACATCCTGGCCACGCGGGGCCTGGACATCCTGACCGCGCGGGGCCTGCACGTTCTGACCACGCGGCGCCTGGACATCCTGGCTACGCGGCGCCTGCACATCCTGACGCGCACCCGCGAGCGAGCGCGGCGCCTGGACTTCCTGCGAGCGCGGCGCCTGGGTGCTCTGACCACGCGGCGCCTGGACATCCTGGCCACGCGGCGCCTGCACATCCTGACCACGCGGCGCCTGGACATCCTGGCCGCGCGGAGCCTGCACGTCCTGACCACGCGGCGCCTGGACATCCTGGCCACGCGGCGCCTGGACGTCCTGACCGCGCGGGGCCTGCACGTTCTGACCACGCGGCGCCTGGACGTCCTGACCGCGCGGGGCCTGCACGTTCTGACCACGCGGCGCCTGGACATCCTGGCCACGCGGCGCCTGCACGTCCTGACGGGCACCGGCGAGCGAGCGCGGGGCCTGCACATCCTGCGAGCGCGCCATCGACGACTTCTTGCTCAGGATCGACTTCGCCTCGGCGACTTCGGCCGGGCAGGAGGTCGTCTGGGCGTGCGCGACCGGGCTGAACGCTGCGACCATGGCGGCGCTCATCACGACTGCGAAGAACTTTTTCATCGTGTCTTTCCCTTCCCCTTGGTTGAAGTTGCTGCGTGGACACTGTGATGGGCGAACGGCCTGCGGCGTTCCCGTCCCACCCCCTTTGGATTCCCGACCCGTCTGCCGCGGTTCCATCTTGGGCAGCACGTATCTCAAGGTCCGTGCCAGAGCAGGCACGCGATCGAAGGTCAACGATCACAGGCACTTACGATAGCGATCCTTCAGACGTCGTCGACGATGTGCCCGACGCCGGCGACGATGAGGGCCCGGCAATCTGCCCGGGTCCGGGGGGTCGGAATCCGTGTGGTAGGCTGACATAGATGCCCGCCTTCGCGGCGCGCTTGGCGCCCGTTCTCGCGCTCCTCCTCGCGACCGCCGGCTGCGCGCTGACGTCGGCGCCATCCGCCTCGAGCCCGCGTCTGCCCGTCCCCGTCCGCGAGACCCTCGCCAACGGGGTGCGCGTCATCGTCCAGGAGCACCACGCGAGCGACGTGACCGCGCTGCAGCTGTGGGTGCGCGCCGGCGGCCGTGACGAAGCCGCCGAGGAGCTCGGCCTCGCGCACTACCTCGAGCACATGCTGTTCAAGGGCACCACGTCACGGCCGACCGGCTTCATCGATCGTGACGTGGAAGGCGTGGGCGGGCGGATGAACGCGGGGACGTCGCTGGACTACACGTACTACCACATGGTGCTGCCGGCCACGCGCACCGCGCCGGGCATCGAGCTCCTCGCGGACATCAGCGTGAACGCGAGCCTCGATGCGGCCGTCCTGGACGCGGAGAAGCGCGTCGTGCTCGAAGAGATGCGTCTGTCGGAAGACAACCCGCGGCGGCATCTCGCGCGGCGCCTGATGGAAGCGGTGTTCGAGGGGCATCCGTACGGACGGCCGGTGATCGGCACCCCCGAGCTCGTCCGCGGGCTGTCCCGCGAGACACTGCTCGCGTTCTATCGCCGACTGTACGCGCCCGAGTCGTTCACGCTGGTCGTCGTCGGCCCGGTGGCGCCGCGCGACGTGATCGCGCGCGCGCGTGCGGCGTTCGAGCGCATCCCGCGGCGCGGGAGCCTGCCGCTGCCCGCCGCCACGCCGCCGCCCTTGCGTCCCCGGAAGCTCGAGATGGCTCGGCCGGGCACGCAGGCGTATCTCGGGCTCGCGTGGCACGCGCCGCGTATCGACCACGCGGATGTGTCCGCGGTGGACCTGCTGGTGACGATCCTCGGCCAGCGGCGCAGCTCGCGGCTGCCGCGGACGCTGCGCGACGAGCTCGGGCTCGTGAGCGCGGTGAGCAGCTCGTACGCGGCGCTCGAGGCCGCGGGCGCGATCAGCGTGACCGCGCAGATGGATCCGGCGAACCTCGAGCGCGCGGAAGCGGCGATCCTCGACCAGATCCGGCGCATTCGCGAGGAGGGCGTCACGGAGGCCGAGCGGCGCCGGGCGGTGACGGCGGCGGAGTCGTATCGCGAGTTCCAGAGCGAGACCGTCGAGGGGCGCGCCCACGCGCTCGGCCACGCGGCGACGATCTGGAGCGTCGAGGACGAGCTCGCGTACCTCGATCGCGTGCGCGGCGTCACCGCCGCCCAGCTCCAGGCCGCGGCGCGCAAGTACCTGGACCCGGAGCGCTACGTGCGCGTCGCCTTCGTGCCGCCGAAATGACCCGGTGGCTCGTGCCCGCACTCGTCCTGCTGCTCGCCGCCGCCGCGCCGGCGGCGGCGGACGACACGCGGGTGACGTCCACCACGCTGCCGAACGGAGTGCGCGTGCTCGTGCGCGAGAATCCCGCGGCGGGCGTCGTCGCGGCGTCGCTGCTCGTGCGCGCGGGCTCCCGCTTCGAGACCGGCGAGAACGCCGGCATCACGAACTTCCTGCATCGCGTGATGGTGCGCGGCAGCGCGCGGCGCAACGCGGCGGAGATCGCGGCCGCCGCGGAGGACCTCGGCGGCAGCATCGACGCCTCGGGCGACGTCGAATACGCCGAGGTGCGCGGCACCGCGCTCGCGCGTCACTGGGAATCCCTGCTCGCGCTCATCGGCGAGGTCGCGCTCGAACCGAGCCTCCCGGCGGACGCGATCCAGACCGAGCGGCGGCTCATCCTCAGCCAGATCCAGACGCGCCTCGACACGCCGTTCCCGATGGCGCTCGACGCGCTGATCACCGACCTCTATTCGGGCCATCCGTACGCGCTCCTGGCGACGGGCCGCCGCGAGACCGTCACGCGGCTCACGCGCGACGAGCTGCTCGCACACTATCGGGCGATCTACCAGCCGAGCCGGCTCGTGCTCAGCGTGAGCGGCCATGTTCCGGCGCCCCGCGTGATCGCCGCCGCGACGAAGCTCCTCGGCGGGTTGCCGAACGCGGGCGGCTCGACGGCGCCGTTCGTCGAGCCCGCGCCCGCGATCGCGCCGCCCGGCGGACGGCGTGTCCTCCAGCGCCCCGCCCAGCAGGCGCAGATCCTCGTGGGCTTCGCGGGGCCGAGCGTGACGGATGCCGACTACGCCGCCGTGAAGGTGCTCGGCGCGGTGCTGGGCGGCGGGATGTCGGGACGCCTCTTCGTCGAGCTGCGCGACAAGCTCGGGCTGGCGTACTCGCTCGGCGTGATCAATCCCTCGCGCGCCGGGCCTGCGTTCATCGTGGGCTACATGGGGACGACGCCCGCGAGCGCGACGCCGGCCGAGGCGGGGATGCTGCGCGAGATCGAGCGCATCCGCGCCGAGCCGCCCACCGCGGACGAGCTCGCGCGCGCGAAGGCGTATCTGCAGGGCCAGCTCGCCATGGACCGGCGCACCAACGCGCGGCAGGCGTGGTACCTCGGCTTTTTCGAGCTCATCGGCGCCGGGCACGATTTCCCGGACCGCTACGCGCGCGCGCTGGGGCAGGTCACGATCGCCCAGGTGCAGGCGGCCGCCCGCCGCTACCTCGAGCGGCCGACGACCGTCGTCCTGCGCCCCTGATGCTGCCCCTCAAGGACGACGTCCGCAGCCAGAGCTTCCCGCTCTTCACGGTGCTGTTGATCGCGGGCAACGTCGGGGCGTTCCTGTACCAGATGTCGCTCGAGCTCGGCGCCGGCCGGGTGTCCCAGGAAGCCGCCACCGCGTTCATCATCGAGTTCGGCGCGGTCCCGTGCCGCATCACGGGCCTCTGCCCACTCGGCGAGTTCCCGGCGCCGGCCGTCTCGGTGTTCACCTCGATGTTCCTGCACGGCGGGCTCTTCCACATCGCCGGCAACATGCTCTACCTGTGGATCTTCGGCGACAACGTCGAGGACACGCTCGGCCACGCGCGCTTCCTGCTGCTCTACCTGCTGGCGGGCGTGGCCGCCGTCGCGGCCCAGACCGTCGTGAACCCGGCCTCGCAGGTGCCGATGGTGGGGGCCAGCGGGGCGATCTCGGGGGTCCTCGGGGCGTACCTGCTGCTGTTCCCGCGGGCGAGCATCCTGACCCTGATCATGTTCGGCTTCTTCGTCCGCTTCGTCCAGGTGCCGGCGCTGATCGTGCTCGGCTTCTGGATCGTGGTGCAGTTCTTCAACGGGCTCATCAGCTTCGGCGCGCGGGGCACCGAGGGCGGGGGGGTGGCCTGGTTCGCCCACATCGGCGGGTTCCTGGCGGGGCTCGCCCTGCTCTTTCTGCTCCGGCCCCGGGCGCGCCGTCGCCTATAATGAAGGCCGTGGCTTCGCGTGTCCGGCTCGACAAACTCCTCGTAGAGAAAGCGCTTCTGCCCAGCCGGGAACGGGCGATCCGGCACATCCTGGCCGGCGACATCCTGGTGGACGGCAAGCGGGTCGACAAGGCGGGCGCGCTGGTCGAGCCCACCTCCGAGATCGAGATCCGCGGCCGCTCGCCCTTCGTGAGCCGCGGGGGCGAGAAGCTCGCGCACGCGCTCGATGCCTTCTCGGTCGCCGCGCGCGGCCGCATCTGCATTGACGTCGGCGCCTCGACGGGCGGCTTCACGGACTGCCTGCTCCAGCGCGGCGCGACGCGCGTGTACTCGGTCGACGTCGGCAGCGGCCAGATCGACGACAAGCTGCGCCGCGACGAGCGGGTCGTGGTCATGGAGAACACCAACGCGCGCGGCCTCGACCCGCGCATCTTCGGCGACAAGCCCTCGCTCGCGGTCGTCGACGTCGCGTTCATCTCGCTCGAGAAGGTCCTGCCCGCGATCTTCGGCGTGCTCGAGCGCGGCGGCGAGGCCATCGCGCTCGTCAAGCCGCAGTTCGAGGCCGGGCGCGCCGCGGTCGGCAAGGGCGGGGTGGTGCGCGATCCCGCGGAGCACCGCGCGGTCGTGAGCCGCCTCGCGCGCTACGCGATCCTGCGCGGCTGGCACGTCCTCGGCGTGACGGCGTCGCCGCTGCGCGGGCCGAAGGGCAACCGCGAGTTCTTCCTGCATCTGTCGATGCGGGGGCGCACGGCGGCCGACCTCGAATCCCGCATCGACGAATCCGTCGCCGCCCTCGCGTGAACCGCGTCGGCATCGTCGCGAAGCCCGACGCCCCCCGGGCGCCTGAGGTCGTCACCCGTCTCGTCGACTGGCTGACCGAGCGCCGCATCGAGGTCACGCTCGAGAAGGAAACAGCGGGGATCGTCCCCGCCGTCCGTGCTGCCGCCGCCAACAAGGCCGAGCTGCCCGGACTCTCCGACCTCCTGATCGTCCTCGGCGGTGACGGGACGCTGCTCTCCATGGCCCGCGCGGTCGGCGACCTCGGGGTGCCGATCATGGGCGTGAACCTGGGCGGCCTCGGCTTCCTCACCGCGACCACGCTCGACGAGATGCTGCCGTCGCTCGAAGCCGTGCTCGCCGGCCGGATGGTCGTCGAGGAGCGGCTCATGCTGCTCACGCGCGTGGTCCGCAACGGTGCCGCGGTGTTCGAGCACATGGCGCTGAACGACGCGGTGATCACGAAGTCCGCGATGAGCCGCATCATCAGCCTCGGGGTGTCGGTGGAGGGCTCGCACGCCACCGCGTACCGCGCGGACGGCCTGATCATCTCCACACCGACGGGCTCCACCGCGTACTCGCTCTCCGCGGGCGGCCCGATCGTCTCGCCGGCCGTCGAGGCCGTGGTGCTCACGCCGATCTGCTCGCACACGCTCACGAACCGCCCGATCGTGCTGCCCGCCTCGCACCGCATCGAGGTCGCGATCCAGTCGGATCAGGAGATCATGCTCACCATCGACGGGCAGGTGGGGGTCGGGCTGCGCGAGCGTGACGTGGTGGAGGTCGTGACGGCGCCCGCGCGCATGCGGCTGGTGCGCTTCCCGCAGAAGGACTTCTTCTCGGTGCTGCGGACCAAGCTGAAGTGGGGAGAGCGCTGAGTGCTTCCGGATACACCTTGAGCTCGTGCACCGCCTGACCTAGCCTCTTCCCATGCTGCGCGAGCTCCGGGTCCGGAACTTCGCCGTGATCGAGAGCGCGAGCGTGGCGTTCGCCCCCGGCCTGAACGTCCTCACCGGCGAGACCGGCGCCGGGAAATCGATGCTGATCGACGCGATCCTGCTCGTGCGCGGCGCGCGCGCGCAGGCCGACGTCATTCGCGCGGACGCGGACACCGCCACCGTCGAGGCGCGCTTCGACGCCTCCGCCGCCGCCGCGCACGTGCTGGACGAGGCGGGCATCCCTGCGGACGACGACGGCATCCTCATCCGCCGCGAACTCGCCCGGTCGGGCCGGCATCGCGCGTTCGTCAACGACTCGCCGGTCACGGTCGCGCTCCTCGAACGGCTGGGGGACCACCTCATCGAGGTGCACGGCCAGCACGAGCACCATCGCCTCCTCGAGCCCGCGCGGCAGCTCGACCTGCTGGACCGCTATGCCGAGACCGAGGCGCAGCGCGAGCACGTCGCCTCGCTCCATGCGAAGCATCGCGCGGCGCTGGACGACGTGGAGCGCACGCGCGCCGCCGAGCGCGACCGCGCGCAGCGCGAGGACCTCCTGCGCTTCCAGGTGTCCGAGCTCGACGCCGCGCGCCTGCGCGATGGGGAGGAGGAGGATCTGCGCGCCGAGCGCCAGCGGCTGCAGCACGCCGAGCGCTTCGTGTCGGGACTTGCCGAGCTCGCGAGTCTCCTCGCCGAGGAGGAGCCGTCGGTCGTGGGACGCCTGGGCCGGGCGCGCCGCGTGGTCGGCGACCTCACGCGGCTCGACCCCGCGTTCAGCGCCCCCGGTGACACGCTCGACGCGGCGATCGCGCAGGTCGACGAAACGCTCGTGGCGCTCCGCGGGCTCCGCGATCGCGCGAGCATCGAGCCGGGGCGCCTCGAGGCCATCGACGACCGCCTCGATGCGCTGACGCGCCTGAAGCGCAAGTACGGCGACACCGTCGCGGCGATGCTCGCGTTTCGTGAGGACGCCGCGGCGGCGCTCGACCGGCTCCAGCGCCACGAGGAGCTCCTGGCGGCGCAGGAGCGCGCGCGCGGCGAGCTGTGGGGCGAGCTGAGCGCCGCCGCCGCGAACCTCTCGGACCGGCGCGCGAGGGCGGCCCGTGCGCTCGCGGCGGCGGCCCAGAAGGAGATCCGGACGCTCGGCATGGAGCGCGCGACGTTCGAGGTCGCGGTGGAGCGCGCGGCGCCGGACGGCGTCACGGCGCGCGGGCTCGACCGCGTGGAGCTCCGCCTCGCCGCGAACCCCGGTGAGGAGGCGCGTCCGCTCGCGCGGGTGGCATCCGGCGGCGAGCTCTCCCGCACCATGCTGGCCCTGCACGCGGTTCTCGCGGCCGACGGCGTCGCCACGATGGTCTTCGACGAGGTGGACGCCGGGGTGGGCGGCCGCGCCGCGGCCGTCGTCGCGGACAAGCTCGCGGCGGCGGCGAAGGGCCGTCAGGTCCTGTGCGTGACGCACCTCGCCCCGATCGCGGCGCGCGCGCAGCACCACCTGCGGGTCGAGAAAGCGGTGCGCGCGGGCCGGACCCGCGTCACCGCGGTGGCGCTGGACGGTGACGAGCGCGTCGCCGAGGTGGCGCGGATGCTGGCGGGCGAGGCGACCGGCGAGGCGCGGCGGCACGCGCGCGAGCTGCTCGGACGCGCCCGGTGAGGGCAACCGCGCGCGGACGCGCGCGGTACAATGGACGCGCATGATCGACCTGATCCTCAAGAAGATCTTCGGGACCAAGCACGACCGCGACGTGAAGCGGATGCAGCCGCGGGTCGCCGCCATCAACGCCCTGGAGCCCGAGCTGCAGCGCCTCGACGACGCCGCGCTCGCCGCGAAGACCGAGGAGTTCCGCCGGCGCCTCGCGGAGGACGACGCGGACGTCGAGGACCTGCTCGAAGAAGCGTTCGCGGTGTGCCGCGAGGCCGCGCGCCGCGTCCTCGGCATGCGGCACTTCGACGTGCAGCTCATCGGCGGCATGGTCCTGCACGGCGGCACGATCGCCGAGATGGCCACCGGTGAAGGCAAGACGCTCGTCGCCACGCTCCCCGCGTACCTGAACGCGCTCACGGGCAAGGGCGTCCACGTGGTCACCGTGAACGACTACCTCGCCAAGCGCGACGCGCAGTGGATGGGCCCGCTCTACCACGCGCTCGGGCTGTCGGTCGGCGTCATCCAGCACGAGGCGTCCTTCCTCTACGACCCGAACTACGTGACGTCGGACATCCGGATGACCGCGCTCCGTCCGTGCACGCGGCACGAGGCCTACCGCGCCGACCTCACGTACGGGACGAACAACGAGTTCGGCTTCGACTACCTGCGGGACAACATGCGGTTCACGCTCGACGAGCTGGTGCAGCGCGAGCTGCACTACGCGATCGTCGACGAGGTCGACTCGATCCTCATCGACGAGGCGCGCACGCCGCTCATCATCTCGGGCCCGGCCGAGGAGTCGACGGACCTCTACTACAAGATCGATCGCATCATCCCGAAGCTCAAGCGCGCGGCCACCATCGTCGAGGGCAAGCTCTCCGAGATCGAGGAGACGAAGGAAGGCGACTACATCGTCGACGAGAAGTCGAAGGCGGTGGCGCTGACCGAGCAGGGGATCGTGAGCTGCGAGCGGCTGCTCGGCGTCGACAACCTCTACGACCCGCGGAACATCGACGCGCTCCACCACGTGCAGCAGGGCCTGCGCGCGCACGCGCTCTTCCGCCGCGACGTCGACTACATGGTGAAGGACGGCGAGGTCATCATCGTCGACGAGTTCACCGGCCGCCTCATGCCGGGCCGGCGCTGGTCGGACGGCCTGCACCAGGCGGTCGAGGCGAAGGAAGGCGTCAAGATCGAGCGGGAGAACCAGACGCTCGCGACGATCACCTTCCAGAACTACTTCCGCATGTACGCGAAGCTCGCGGGCATGACCGGCACCGCCGAGACCGAGGCCGAGGAGTTCGCGAAGATCTACAAGCTCGGCGTCACGGTCATCCCCACCAACCGCGCGCTGACCCGGGTCAACTTCCCGGACGTGGTCTACAAGACCGAGCGCGAGAAGTTCGACGCGGTCACGAAGGACATCATCGAGCGCAGCGCCAACGGCCAACCCGTGCTCGTCGGCACGGTGTCGATCGAGAAGTCGGAGCGGCTCGCCGCGCTGCTCAAGCGCCGCGGCGTCAAGCACGAAGTGCTCAACGCGAAGTACCACGAGCGCGAGGCCGAGATCGTGGCCCAGGCCGGACGCGCGGGCGCCGTGACGATCGCGACCAACATGGCGGGCCGCGGCACCGACATCCTGCTCGGCGGCAACGCCGACTTCCTCTCGAAGGAGATCCTTCGCAAGCGCGGCCTCGATCCCGCGACGGCGCCGGCGGACGCGCGCGCGTCCGCGCTGGCCGAGGCGCGCAAGGTCACCGAGCCGGAGCACGAGAAGGTCGTGGGGCTCGGCGGCCTGCACATCGTCGGCACCGAGCGCCACGAGTCCCGCCGGGTCGACAACCAGCTCCGCGGCCGCTCCGGCCGGCAGGGCGACCCCGGCTCGTCCCGCTTCTACCTCTCGCTCGAGGACGACCTCCTGCGCATCTTCGGCTCCCAGCGCATCCAGAAGATCATGGAGCGCCTCGGCATGGAGGAAGGCGAGCCCATCGAGCACCGGCTCGTCACGCGCGCGATCGGCACCGCGCAGAAGCGGGTGGAGACGCACAACTTCGAGATCCGCAAGCATCTCCTCGAGTACGACGACGTCATGAACAAGCAGCGCGAGATCATCTACGGCATGCGCCGCCAGATCCTCGACGGCGAGAGCCAGGCCGAGACGATCGAGGAGTGGATCGACGAGGTCGCCGCCGCCACGCTCGACCCCTACGCGCCGGCCGAAGGCCACCCGGAGGACTGGGACCTCGCCGCGCTCGCCGAGGGCGTGAACCAGCAGTTCGGCTTCCGGCTCACGCCTCCCACCGTCGACGATGCCGACACGCGCGAGGGGCTCGAAGCGATCGTGCGGGACGCGGTGCGCGCGCGCTACGCGGAGCGCGATCGCGAGCTCGGCACCGAGCTGCTCCGTGCGCTCGAGCGCCACGAGATGCTGATCGTCATCGACCAGCAGTGGAAGGATCACCTGCTGTCGATCGACCACCTCAAGGAAGGGATCGGCCTGCGCGGCTACGGCCAGCGCGATCCCCTCACCGAGTACAAGCGCGAGGCGTTCGATCTGTTCCAGGCGATGGTCGAGCGCGTGAAGGCCTCGGTCGTCGAGCGGCTCTTCAAGGTCCAGGTGATGCGCGGCGACGAGGCGATGGAGCTGCCGACGATCACCGCGCGCACGCCGGTGCAGGAGATGCGCGGCGCGCTGCCGGACGACGCGCTGTCGACGGCGCCCGCGGCGGTGCCGAGCCGCGCGGCCGCGCCCGCGGTGCGCAGCGCGACCGGCGAGAAGATGGGCCGCAACGACCCCTGCCACTGCGGATCCGGGAAGAAGTACAAGCGGTGCTGCTACCTGAAGGGCGCATGATGTAGAGGCCGAGGGGGCCCCCAGCCCCCATGTCTGGTAGTTTCCGCTTTGGCTTTCCCCGCGCCCCGTGCTAAGAAACGTCATGCGTCTCGAATCGATCTCCCTTCAGGGCTTCAAGTCGTTCGGCGAGAAGGCCGTGGTGAAGGTCCTGCCCGGCATCACGGGCATCGTCGGCCCCAACGGCTGCGGGAAGAGCAACATCTCCGAAGCGGTGCGCTGGGCGCTCGGTGAGCAGAGCGCCAAGTCCCTCCGTGGGCAACGCATGGAAGACCTGATCTTCCACGGGTCGTCCTCCCGCAAGCCCGTCGGCCTCGCCGAGGTCGGCCTGACGTTCTCGAACGAAGGAACCCTCTCGGTGCCGTGGAGCGAGATCGCGGTGAGCCGCCGCCTCTATCGCACGGGGGACAGCGAGTACCTGCTGAACAACGGGGTGACGCGCCTGCGCGACATCCTGGACCTCTTCGCGGGCACGGGCGCGAACCCGCGCGCGTACTCCGTGATGGACCAGGACAAGCTGAACCACGTCCTCACCGCGAAGCCGCACGAGCGCCGCGTGTTCATCGAAGAAGCCGCGGGCATCGCGCGCTACAAGCAGCAGCGCAACGAGACGGAAGGCAAGCTCACCGCCACCAGGCAGAACCTCACGCGCGTGCGCGACGTCATGGACGAGGTCAAGCGCCAGCTGACCTCGCTCGAGCGCCAGGCGCGCAAGGCCCAGCAGTACAAGACGCTGCAGGGGGAGAAGCGCGAGCTCGCGCAGGCGCTGCTCGCGGCGGACTGGACGGCGATGACCGCCGAGGCGCAGCGGCTCGAGACCGAGCTCACGCGCCTGCGCGACAACGAGCAGATGCTGCGAACGCGCATCGCCGGCCTCGCCTCCCGCGAGGCGACGCAGCGCGAAGCCATCCAGGTGAGCGATCACCGTCTGGGCGACCTGCGCCAGAGCGTGCAGAAGATCCAGGGCGAGCTCGAGCGGCTGCTCGAGCGCCGCGAGCAGATGGGCGTGCAGGTGCGCGAGCTCGAGGAAGAGGCCGTGCGGCTCGAGCAAGAAGTGCGGACGGCGGGCGAGCGCCTCACCACGCTGGCCGGTGAGCGCGAGCAGGGTGTCACGGCGCTCGCGGAGGCCCAGGCCGCCGTGAGCGAGCGCGGGACCGCCGCGGCGTCGCTCGAGGCCGCGCTGGAGGCGCATCGCACCGGCCTCGCGTCCGAGCGCGATCGCCTCGAGGCGCTGCGGCTCGAGCAGGTCCGCCTCGCCGCCGAGCGCACCGACCTCATGCGCGAGGCGGGCGAGCTTCGCGAGCGCCAGGCGCAGCTCGCGCGGCGGGCCGAGCGGCTCGCGGCGGAGATCGCGGAAGCGGAGACCGAAGCGGGCCGCCTCGCGTCCCATCGGGCGATCCTCGAGACCTCGCGCGACCGGGTGGTGGCCGAGCTCACGAGCCTGGCGGGCGAGCGCGAGCGGCTCGAGAGCGCCCTGCGCGACCGCGGGCAGGCGCTCGCGTCCGCCGAACAGCGGCTCGCGGACGTCCGGCTGCAGCTCGCCGCCCGGCGGTCGAGCTATGAAGCCCTCCGCGAGCTCGAGCGCGTGCGCGAGGGCTACGGCGCCGGCGTGCGCGCGGTGTTCGCGGCCGACGGCGGGCCATCCATCGAGGGCGTCGTCGGCACCGTGGCCGATCTCCTCGACGTGCCCCCCGGCCTCGAGCGCGCGGTGGAAGCCGTGCTCGGTGAGCGGCTGCAGTGGGTCGTGGTCGAGCGGTTCGAGCATGCGCGCGCGGCGGTCCGGCATCTCCGCGAGCACGGCGCCGGCGCGGCGACGTTCCTGCCCCTCGAGCGCCTCGCGTTCGCGGCGGATGCGGTCGGCGAAGACTCCGACCTCGTGACCGGCTGGGCCACCGAGCAGGTGGGCGCGGCAAGCCGACCGCTCGTGCAGCACCTGCTCGGCAACGTGCGCATCGTCGCGACCCTCGACGAGGCCGAAGCGCTGTGGCGTCGCAACGGCGCGGCGGTCACGTACGTCACCCGCGCGGGCGAGGTGCTGGCGCCGACCGGCCTGCTGCGCGGCGGCGAGGCGGAGACGGGCGCGGGGGGCGAGCATTCGCTGCTCGGGCGCAAGCGCGAGCTGCGCGACCTCGAGCATGAGGTCGCCCGGCTGACGGAGCGGCTGGAGAGCGCGCAGACGGAGACCGCGCAGCTCGACGCCGAAGTCAGCACGCTACGTGCGCGGCTGCCGCTGTTGCAGCAGTCGATCCACGCGGGCGAGAGCGAGCGGCTCGCGGGCGAGAAGGACCTCGAGCAGACGGTGCGCGAGCAGGAGCGCCTGCTCCGGCACCGCGAGACCGTGCAGGCCGAGGCGCGGCAGGTCGGCCTCGAAGCCGACGAGACGGGCCGGACGCTCGGCGTCCTCGAGGCGCGCATGAGCGCGGCGCTCGAGGCGGAGGCGCGCCACGAGCGCGCGATGATCGGGCTGCGGGAGTCGATCGAGCGCGCGCAGGAGCGTGACCAGGCGCTGGTCACCGAGCTCACCGCGTGCCGCGTCGACCTCGCGTCCGCCACGGAGCGCGTGGAGGCGCTCGGCCGCGAGCTGACGCGCCTCGACCAGATCGAGGCGGACCTGCACGAGCGCGTCGCCGCCACGCGCCAGCGCCAGACGCAGCTCCGCGAGCGCACGGCGTGGCTCGTGGAGGAGCGCGAGCGCACGGATACCGCGGCGCGCGAGGTGGCGGGGGAGCGCGACCGCGTCGAGGACGAGGCCCGGGCGGCGGGCCAGCATCACGAAGGGCTCCTCGCGGAGCTTCGGCTCCTCGAGACCGAGATCCGCACGGTCGAGGCCGACGCGTCGCGCACGGTCGGCGCCATCCACGAGATCGAGCTGCGCGCCACCGAAGGCCGCGTCCGTCTCGAAGAGCTGGTGCAGGAGGCCTGGCGCGCCTACACCGTGGATGTCGAGGCGCTGAAGGCGCTGCACGATCCCGAGCGCGACCTCGAGGCCGCCCGCACGCGGGTGGCCGAGTTGGACGAGAAGCTCGCGTCCATCGGCGCCGTGAACCTCGTCGCCGACGACGAGTACCGCGAGCTCGACGAGCGCCTGACGTTCCTGCGCACGCAGCACGACGACCTCGTCGGCTCCATGAAGGACCTGGAGAAGGCGCTGCGCGGGATGACGCGCACGGCGCAGGAGCGCTTCACCCAGGCCTTCGAGCAGATCAGCCGGCACTTCAGCCAGATCTTCCAGCGCCTGTTCGAGGGCGGCCGCGCGGAGCTGCGACTGGTCGAGGCGGAGGAGGGCGGCGATCCGCTCGACACCGGCGTCGAGCTGATGGCGCAGCCCCGGGGCAAGAAGCTTCAGTCCGTCTCGCTGATGTCCGGCGGCGAGCGGGCGCTCACGGGCCTCGCGCTGCTGTTCGCGATCTTCTACTTCCGGCCGAGCCCCTTCTGCGTGCTGGACGAGGTCGACGCGCCGCTCGACGACGCCAACATCCACCGGTTCCTGCGGGTCCTGCGCGAGCTGACCAGCCAGACCCAGTTCCTGGTCATCACCCACAACCGCAAGACGATGGAGGCGGCGGACATCCTCTATGGCGTGACCATGGAGGAGCCGGGGCTCTCGAAGCTCGTCTCCGTGAACCTGACCGCCGTCTGACGCCCGGGCCGGCGGTAGAATCCCCCTATGTCCGTAGGGGCGCATCTCCGGCAGCTCCGCGAGACCCGCGGCGTCTCACTGGAAGAGATCGCCCGGACCACCCGGGTGAGTGCGCACTACCTCCACGCGCTCGAGGCGGACGACTTCGCCTCCCTGCCGGTCGCCGTGTTCACCCGCGGCTTCATCCGCGCCTACTGCCAGGCCCTCGGCGAGGCGCCGGACGCCGCCGTCGCGCTCTACGACGGCCGGAGCGAGCCGGTGCCGAGCGTCGCCGCCGCGCCGGCCAGCGCGGCTCCGTCTCGTCCCGCGGCCGTGTCCGGCGGGACCGCGAGCCCGCGCCTCGCCGCGGAGCACCCCGGAAAGAACCGCGGCCCGGTGCTGGTGAGCTTCATCCTGCTCGTGGTGCTCGGCGTCGCGCTCTTCGCGGTGACGCTCGCGCTCCAGTCCGGGCGCGAGGCGCCGGAAGACCGTCGCGCCACGCGCGGGCCGGGGACGGTGGAGCGACCGGTCGTGGCGCCGCCCGCGGCGCCGGGGTCACCGCC
>Ga0194121_10001187_pt1 | contig 45245 bp, 35 predicted proteins | sample TA2MahCa50mmetaG_FD_148609 | JGI IMG/M metagenome (GOLD analysis project Ga0194121, IMG submission 148609) | Freshwater microbial communities from Lake Tanganyika, Tanzania - TA2015020 Mahale Deep Cast 50m | ecosystem: Environmental > Aquatic > Freshwater > Lake | place: Tanzania: Lake...
CAATTTATTCGACGTCAACGAACCGAAGAAGCGGGTCCAGGTTTGCTCGAACAGCTTGCGAGTTTCCGGCATCGTCACGGGCGGAAATATCTGATGGGGTAATTCCCCACCGGCCAGGCCCGATTGCATCGCACATCCTTGCGACATCGTCTACTCCTTCACCGACTGCGTCCTCGTTGCAGCTCAGCAGAGATTTCTTCGGCTCATCAAACAGCCCAAGAATGCCTCTCCGTACGCGCAACACCACTCATCAAGATTTTCGGACGACAGATCACGAGAGGATGAGCAAACTTTGACGGTCACGCGAAGTCTGACGATTTCGGCAACTCGCACAGCAAGCGAGAAAGCGGCAGAGATTGCCGGAGCGCAGGCCGCAATGCATTCTCGACCAGGGTTCGTCAGTTCATTCGACAACGAATCTGGCGACCACGGCCAAACGGGTCGGGACAGAGTCCCAATCTACGCGGCGCGGTTCAGCGGCATCAGCGATCGCTGCGTCGCGTGCGACAAGACCTTTTCCACGGCGTGAGCCGTGTCGAGCATGTCCGGTTCGCTGAGCGTCGGATGGACGAAGAACATCAAGCTCGTGTCGCTCAGCTGACGAGCGTTCGGCAACCGTTTGGCCGGTTTGAGTCCAACGTGGGAAAACGCGGCTTCTTGATAAATCTCGCAGCAGATACCGCTGCCACATGGAATCCCTTCCTTCTGCAATGCTTTGACGACCAGGTCTCGAGTCCAGCCCGATTGAAATTGCTCAGGTCGGACGAACGCGTAGTGCTTGTAGTAACTGTGATACGAATCGCTGCCGGGAGCCTCGGTACGAACGCCAAGCATGCGGGACAACGCTTCGTCCAGCGTGGCGGCGTTGCGGCGGCGAGCCTGCACCCAATTCGGCAACTCGCGCAGAGCACAGCGACCGATGGCAGCCTGCATCTCGGTCATCCGCCAATTGGTGCCGAGCGATTCGTGAGTCCATTTGAAGATTGTCGGATGTTCTCGGTTGTAGACGGCGTCCCAATCTTTCCCGTGGTCTTTGTAGCTCCAAGCGCGGCCCCACAAATCTTTGCGATTCGTGACGAGCATGCCACCTTCGCCACCGGTCGTGAGGATCTTGTCCTGACAGAATGAGAACACGCCGATATGTCCGATCGAGCCGACCGGTTGCCCGTTGTAGGCCGCTCCGTGAGCCTGAGCGCAGTCCTCGATCACGAGCAGGCCGCGATCATGTGCGAGATCCATGATCGAATCCATCTCGCACGGCCAGCCCGCGATGTGAACCGGAATGATCGCCTTCGTGTTCGGTGTCAGCGCAGCCTCGATTGTCTCGGCCGACAGGTTGCCGCTGATCGGATCAACGTCCGCGAAGACTGGTCGAGCACCTCGAGCCCAGACGGCACTGGCGGTCGCGATGAACGTGCGCGGCGGGACGATGACGTCGTCGCCCGGACCGATGCCGAGTGCATGCAACGCCAACTCAATCGCCAGCGTGCCGTTGGCCAGTGAGATCGCGTGGTCGCAATCGACAGCAGCAGCAAACTCCGTTTCGAAGAGCCGGCATTCCTGTCCAGTCCAGTAATTCACTTTTCCGGACTTCAGCACTGTCTGCACCGCATCGCACTGCGCTTCATCAAAGACGGGCCAGGGGGTGAATGGCCTTGAGCGAACAGGCGTGCCGCCATCCATGGCGAGCAGTTCAAGCGACATGTCGGAATCCTTTCCGATCGTGGGTCAGCCTTTCTAGGCTGACACGATTTACGATTGATGTGGTACTGCCAATTCGAGTCAGGCTTGGAAAACCGGACCTACATCGCCCACCGCAACATCGTCGCACCCCACGAATAGCCGACGCCGAAGCCGACCAGCATGACGCGGGCATTGGGCTTGAGGCGACCCGCTTTGTGGGCTTCTTTCAAGGCGATCGGGATCGTGGACGAGACCGTATTACCGCAGTGGCTCATCGAGACAAAAAATCGTTCCGGCGGGATTTCGATTTTGTCCCGCAGGTGTCGCAGCATGTATTCGTTGGCCTGGTGGAAGACAAACAGATCGACGTCGTCAAACGTGATGCTGGCGCGACTGCAAATGCCAGCAACCAATTCGGGAACGGCGTCGAGCGTGAAAAGGAAGATTTCCGGGCCATTCATGTAGAGGGTCGGAGGCGTCAGCACATGCTCGTCGGCGTCTTCATCGCCGCCGCCGCTGGCGAACCCAGCCACCGGCTTGCGCATACCGCCGGTCTGGACGATGAGATTCTTCGCCCCTTTGCCGTCGGTCCCGTAGACAAACGGGCCGATTCCGGGTGTCTCAGCGCTGTGCGAGTCCTGAGCAGAGACCAGTGTCGCGGCCGCGGCGTCGCCGAATAGAGCACGTACCGACATATCGGTTGGCGTAATAAACTTCGTGTAGGTTTCGGCAGTGACCACCAGCACGTTGGAGGCCTGGCCGGTTTCAATCAAACCTTTGGCCATCCCGAGCCCGTAGATGAACCCCGAGCAGCCGAGATTGAAATCCAGTGCGCCGCAAGTGGTGGGCAGCCCCAGTCGATTTTGCAACAGACAGGCTGTGGTCGGCAGGAAATAATCGGGGGTCTGCGTGCAGAGCATCAAATAATCGATTTCATTTGGCTTGCAGGCACCTGATTCGAACAGCTTCGTGACCGCTTTGACCGCGAGGTCGGAGGAGAGCTCTTCTTCCTCGGAAATGCGGCGTTCTTCGATGCCCGTCTTGCTTTGGATCTTTTGCGGGGACCAATTCGGCGCAACGACGCACAACTGCGGATTGTCCAAAATCCGCGGCGGAAGGTAGTACTCGATGGCCTTGAGGATCGCCTGCATGAATCTCATTTCTGGACGACAACGGACCTCGCCAAGCGGAACCGTCGACGAGGGATTTGATTGAGGGACAAGATAGCCACTTTTGCGTTCAAGCCGCCATCTTCGCGGATTTCTGCTCGGCGGCAACTTCCTCTATCAAATCCTCGACCGTGTGGCAGCGGAGGATCGTGCCCGGAGCGATTCGCACTCCGAATTCCTCGTCGAGCATCGCGATCAGTCCGATAAAAGTCATCGAACTCCAGCCGGGAATATCCTGCAAAACCGAGTTTTTCTGAATCGTGCCGGCGCAGACATCGCACAACTCGTGCAACGCCGCGAGAAATTGTGGTGCATTCATGCAGTCTCTCCCTCTCAGCGTTTGGCGTGGGCCTCTTGACCCGCCGCTGACTTGACCGAAAGTCTCCAAACGGCGCGGCTTGTACCAGAGGCCCCAGAACCCAGCAACACGAGTTCGCTGGCTGGTGTCGACGAGACGCCCGTACCACAATGACTCCCCTTTTGTGGAGGCTGCACCATGTTGATCGGGTATGTCAGTGACGAACGTTACGTCGCGGTGTCAGATGTGCTGCTGGAGTTTGTCGACCAACAAGGCCAGTCGTGGGAGACACGCTCGCGAGCGAGTGGTTCTGTGCATCTCGACCTGCCGAGCGGCGAATACACTGTCACGCTGCAACGCCCCGGCTTCGGCGGCAAGCGAGTCCGATTGACATTGCCAACACGATCCCCGCATCACTTTCGAATGCTGTCGGACGGACTGCTTGGCTACGCCTGGCCGAAGTGCGTGCGATCCGGCGAGCAAGCCGAATTCCGTGTCCATTCGGTCGAGTGCTTTCATCTGGAACTCTGGCGGTACGGCTGGACCAAAGAACGTGTCTGTGGACTTGGCTGGCACGATGAGCACGGCCCACGAGCGATGATGCAAGTCACTCCCGATGGCGACTACACGCAATCCGGCGTTGAGTGGAACAAAGTCGGTTACGCCAGTCCGGCTCACACGCAGTTCGTGGCGGCCCCGTCGAAGTCGGGGCTGTACTACTTCCACGCGACGACCGCGTCCGGCCGAGCGTTCGCGTTTCCGTGGGTCGTCGCTCCCGCCAAGCCGACCGCGCCCGTGGCGGTGCTCGCGTCGAACATCACTTGGAACTGCTACAACAATTTCGGAGGCCGCAGCAACTACATCCACGCGAACGCCCTGCCCGACGTCCCGGTCGTCAACTCGCGGCAAGAGATCGCCCGGTACATCGACCCGAAGTTTCAGACCTGGGGCTGGAACGACTACGCTCCGCTGTCGTTCGAGCGGCCTGAGCCAATTAATGACATCGCCCTCTCCGAGCAGATCACCGATCCAATCGAAGGACGCGCTGCATGCCACATCGCACCGGCCGAGTGGCGGTTGCTCGGCTGGCTCGAGCGTGAGGGATTCGCGTACGACTTTTACTCCGAGACGCAGCTTCATGCCGGAGTGCTAGACCTGACGAAGTATAAAGTGCTCATCATCAGCACGCATCCGGAGTACTGGACGCGGACGATGTACGACCGGGTCAAGCACTGGGTCTTCCAAGAAGGCGGCCGACTGATGTACCTCGGCGGCAACGGCGTGAATTGCGAAGTCACGCTGCACGACAACGACACGATGACCGTCCACAACGGCACAATGACCAGCCTGTGGCCGGAAGGGATCGGAGCCGAAAGTCGCCTTGCAAAACGGCACGAATCGGAAGCGAACCTGCTCGGCGTCGTGTTCACGCCCGCCGGCATCATGACCGGCGCACCGTACCAAGTGATCGACGACACGCACTGGTGCTTCGCAGGGACGGGGCTGAAAAACGGCGACACATTCGGTGAGAACAGCCTACATCGTCGCTGCCCCGGCGGAGCGTCTGGGCACGAAACCGACAAGATTTCGGCGAGTTCCCCGCAGAACACGCGACTGCTCGCACGCGGTTTGAATCCCGACAACGGCGGCGCGGAGATGGCGATCTTCGAGACTCAATCCGGTGGTGGCACGTTTTCCGTCGGTTCCATCTGTTGGCCCAGCAGCATTCCGATCGACGATCACGTTTCACGGATTACCGCCAACGTGCTGCGAAAATTCCAGCAGTAGATTTCCGTGCCGACTTGCTCAGCTGGCGTCAATCACCGCGACTTCTTCGGAACTTTCGTCGCCTTCTTGACCGGCTCAGGCTTCGTGGACTGCGCGGCGTCTTCGTCTGAGTTTTCTTTCCGGCCAGTCCCTGTGGACATCAGGGCCAGGCCAATGAGCAGTACGAGCACACAGGCGGCGGCAATTCCCGACGCTAACCAGGCTGACGCTGATGAACTGCGAGAAGCCGTTGGCAAAGACGTCGAAGAAGGGGGATCGGACGCCTGCGCGCTGAGATGATCCAAAAACATGTTGAGCGTGTTATCGGGCTCGACTCCGTCCAGATTTTCGGCCGCGGCCTCGGTGGTAGCATCGGTTGCCTCAGCCGGCTTATTCATGTCCAACGATCCGAGCCGCGCTGCCAACTCGGCGGGAGTCTGAATCCGTTCGTTCGGGTTGAGCCGCAGCAACCGGGAAACGATCTCGCTCACGGCCAGTGGCACGTCGGCTCTCTGAGACGAAACCGATGGCGGGACATGCGTCGCGCGGGCCATCAGTTTTTCCATGATCGTGCCACCGGGGAACGGAAGCTGCCCCGTCAGCAGTTGGAACAGAGTGCAGCCCAGACTGAACAAGTCGGCCCGGATGTCTGCTTCTTTTGCGCTGCGAGCTTGTTCCGGCGCGATGTAATCCGGCGAGCCCATGATCGTGCCGGTCTGCGTCGAGTGCCCGTCGACTTTTGTTTCGCTGACCAGCTTCGAGAGGCCGAAGTCCATGATCTTGGCATGCGGTTCACCGGTCTGCGGATTGACCGTGACCATGATGTTCGACGGCTTGATGTCACGATGCACCAATCCCAGTTCGTGGGCATGTTGCAAACCCAGTGCGACCTGCCGAATCACCTCGCACGACCAACTGACCGGCAGCGGACCATACTTTTTCAGCCACGCCTTTAAGTCGCGTCCCTCAACGTAGTCCATGACCAGAAAGTACCGATCGCCGATGCAGTCGGCATCGATCGCGGCCACGATGTGCGGATGATTGAGCGAGGCGGCTGACTGAATTTCTCGCAGGAACCGCGAGACCGCCTTCTCGTCGCGGACCAGTTCCTTGGCCATGACTTTTAGCGCAACCATCCGTTTGATCGACGATTGCTCCGCCTTGAGCACCGCTCCCATGCCCCCCTGGCCGATGACATCCAGCAACTTGTATTTGCCCAGAAACAACCGGTGATGTCCGCTGAGCAACTGCATCGCTTGCCACGGCGTGACCAGGTCTCGCTTCAGCAGCCACTTCGCCAAACCGCGAGCTTCCGTAAAATCCCGCACTGCCTCGCGGGCAGACATCAGTTGTTGTTTCGAAAGCAAATTGCTCTTTTTGAGCAGTTCGAAAAAATCACGAATGTTGGCGACGGCGGGCATGTCGGGCGGGCGAGTCCTGAGTGCGTGGGACGAAGTAAGGGAATCATAGTGGTCATCCGCCTTGGCGGAAGATCGAAGTCCAAGCTCACGCGGTGAGTCGCGGACGCGATCAGGACTCGTCAAAATCCGGCATCGGAAGGAACCTGCAGAATGTTCGGTGATTGGCCCCACATCAATGCGAATTGGCTGCGCCGCTTTCGCTCTTCTTTGCGTCGCTGGCACAAGCGTAACGGACGCGACTTGCCGTGGCGAAACTGCCGCGATCCTTACAGGGTCTGGGTCAGCGAGATTATGCTGCAACAGACGACTGTCACCGCCGTGAAGCCGTACTTTGAGCGATTTCTCCAGCGTTTCCCGAACGTCGCCGCTCTGGCAAAGGCGGACGAAGCCGACGTACTGAAGCTTTGGGAGGGGCTGGGCTACTACAGCCGCGCGCGAAATCTCCGCAAGGCGGCTCAAGAGATCATTGCGAACGGCGGCCGCTTTCCCAAGACCGTGGAAACTTGGCACGAACTGCCCGGCATCGGCCGTTACACCGCCGGAGCGATCATGTCGTTCGCGCTGGATCGCCCGGCTCCGATTCTCGAAGCGAACACGTTGCGGCTGTATTGCCGGCTGCTCGGCTTTCGAGAGGACCCGCGGTCCACAAATGGTCAACGCACGCTCTGGTCGTTCGCGGAACAACTCGTGCCGACGAAATCGCCGGGCGAATTCAATCAAGCGTTGATGGACCTCGGCGCGACCGTCTGCACCCCGACCGACCCACACTGCAACGAATGTCCCGTCGCGTCCTGCTGCCGCGCGCTGGCCGAAGAAGCGCAGGCCGAGATCCCGGCTCCAAAGCGACGTCCTGAAATCACCGAGACACACGAAGCCTGCATCGCGATTGAATCCTCCGGCCGCTACTTGATCTACCGCCGCCCCGAAGGCCAGCGCTGGGCTGGGTTGTGGGATTTTCCAAGATTCGAGTTACCTACGAATGTCATGGCAACCTCGCCCGAAGTAGCGACGGCCTTTCTTGGCCGTCGGCCCCGGCCAAAAAAGGTCAGGGCGACAAATGCAAAACTGTTCCTCGAACGCCGCATCGCCACCGAATTCGGCCCGCGCGTCACGATCACCGAACAACTGACGCAAATCAAACACAACGTCACCCGATTCCGCATCACGCTCGACTGCTGGCTGGCGGAAGCAAATGGAAACGCTGATGTAACCACGACCTTTCCGACCGTATGGATCGCACCGGCTATGTTTGCCAAATATCCGCTGTCGACCACCGGCCGCCAACTCGCGGAGTTGCTGCGTCAACGACTCGTCACGCAATCGGCGCGGGGATCTTCAGCGACTCGCCCAAAGTCTTAAGTGCTGCGGCATGGTCACGGTGAATGGGGATCCCTTCGACTCGCCAGCGTGCGGCGCGTTCCCATTCCAGTTCACCCGGCAAGCGGACCTTGTCGAAACCTTCCGACGGCGCGAGAGCACGGATTTCCGTCGAGGCACTGCCGAGTCGCGAATGAAACTTTTCGATGTCGCCAAACTTCGTCGGGTCAATCGCGTAGAAGAAATGTTCTGATCCTTCCAGGTAGGGATCACGTTTTTTGTGAATCGGCATCCGGCTGCCGACCAGCGGGCCGGCCAGCACCGAGCACATGAACGCCAACCCAAAGCCGCGTGCTCCCGCGGCGGGTAACAACGTCTTCGCCGCTTTCGGATCGACTGTCGGTTGACCGTTCTCGTCGAACGCCCAGCCTTCGGGCATCGGCAAACCATACAATTTCCGCGACTCGACTTTGCCCCATGAGGCTTCTGCGCAGGCCATGTCGAGGACGAATGGCGCAGCATCACGGCTCGGGACGCCCCACGCAAAGGCATTGTTCGCAACCGCCGCGTGCTGACTGCCATACGCGGCCACCGTCGGGTAGGCCGTGCTGGTCGTGCTGTAGCCAATGCAACCTTCTTTCACAGCCAGCATCACGTACACCGAAGCTGCTCCGTAGTGCTGACTGCGAGCCACCGCGACTGTGCCGGTTCCGACCTCTTTCGCCTTCTTGATGGCCAGTTGCATAGCTTTGGTCGAGACGACGTGTCCCATCCCTTTGTTGCCTTCGAGCACCGCCATCGCGGGGGTATCGCAAACGGTCGTGATGCTGGCTCGCGGGTCGATGTTGCCGTCATCCATCGCCTTGATGTACCGCGGCAAGGCTCGGCTGCCATGCGAGTGAATGCCTCGTAAATCGGCGTCGATCAACCGATCAGCGCACATCTCGGCCTCGACAGCGAACATTCCTTTCTTGATCAACAGGCTCACGATCCAGTCACGCAGCTCATGTGCCTGCACAACAACTTCTTGACTGGCATCGCGCGGAATATCGGGAGTGGTCGCGGTCATGATGGCTCCAGGTGCGGTTTCAATGTGCCCAGATTATGGACCGAGCCTCACGGATCGCCAAGTCGCAGGCCATGACAAGGTGGGGAGGCGACAAGGTGACAGGGTGAAGAAGTTCGATCACCGTGTCATCGCTCACTCGACCGCTTCGGCTCGATACCGAGCACGCCGTACTCGAAGCGTGTCCGGCCGGCGGCTTCGAGCTGCATGCGTTCGATCGCCAGCGGCAGGCCGGTCAGAGCCGCTTCGTAGATCGGCGCGGTCACATCTCCGTAGGTCAACAGCACCAACACAAGGTTTTTGGCTTCCTTGCGGGTGCGAAAGTTAGCCAACTTCGTCGCGAAGACAGCCGGAGTCTCGGCGCGAAACTCAGTTTGTTCTTCCGGGGTCTTGAGCGACGTGACTCCGGACTCGGCCACGTGCAGTTCCCAGACTTCGCAGCGTTTGCGAATCTCGTTGAATGTCATCAGGTGTTTGACGATCTCTTGCCCACGCCGACCCTTTAAACGTCGAAATTCTTCTTGGATCATGGCGATCTCCTCATCACTGGGGGGGGCGTCGTCACGGAAACGCTGCCGCAGCAACTTGGCAACTGTTTCGTCGGGCAGGTTGAACAACTCAGAAGCCAGTTGCCCCACAAGGTCGCGCTGATCGAGCGCCTTTTCGGTCATCAATTCCGCTTCGCGGCGTTGGTCAGCCAACGCAGTTCGAGCGACTTCCACTTCCGAGATTGCCTGTGAGGCACGCGCCTCATCGTGCTGCGACTGGTCGCGCATCGCCAGGTACTGGGCGAAGATGACGATCAGCATCAAGTCGAGCATCGGCAAGAGATTCAACGTGACTTTGCGGCGAGCGGTTTTCATCGCAGGCTCCGAATGAGACCGGGAGTTTTCCGCGTTTGCTCAAGTCAGGGCAAGACCGAACCGTCAGCCGAGGTCCGCCTGCGAACATTGCCCGTCGATGCTGCGCCACAATCCGGGGCGCGGGTTTTTGTCTTGAAGTTCAGGCGGCAAGCGATGCTGGCGGACGCTGTCGTAACATTGCAACATGGAAAATCGCCGCATCGACGCCGGAATGCCGACAGCCGTGAAGCCGGGATGTCCGGTGGCCGGGAACGGACCGCCGTGATTCATCGCCGGGCTGACGGCCACGCCCGTTGGCATCTTGTCATTGATGAGCCGTCCAACACGGCCCCGCAGCACCGGTTCGATTCGCGAATACAATGCATCATCCTGACCATCCTTCGCGCTGTAGATTGCCCCGGTCAGGTTGCCTTCGAGCTCGGCGAGGATCGCCAGCATCTGCGCCTCGTCCTTCGCGATGACGAACAGCGAACTGTTGCCGAACGCCTCGGTTTGTAGTGCGTGCGGACTCAACAGGAATTTGTCTCCAGAAACTTTGAGCAGCGTGTTGCGATACGAAAACCCGCTGCCGCCGCCGGCTTGTCCGCCGGTCAGCACTTCCGCTCCCGCCGCAATGAGCGATTGAATGCCAGACTCGAAGTTCCGCAGCACCCCTGCGCTGAGCATCGTGCCGATCGGAGCACCTTCGAACTTGGCTCGCACGGCACTCATAAACGATTCCGTCTGCGAGCTGGCCAACAGCAGCACGAGGCCGGGGTTCGTGCAGAACTGTCCCGTCCCCATCAAGCAACTGGTCGTGAATTCGGCCGCAAGTTCATCGGAGCGTTCTGCCACAGCGCCGGGCAGCACGCAAATCGGATTGATACTGGAGAGCTCGAGATAGATTGGCTTGCCCGCACGGTCGGCGGCTTCTTTCAAAACCAAACCGGTCTCTCGCGCGCCGGTGTAACCGCTGGCTCCGATGGAGGGATGCGATACCAAGCGGCAACCATCCGCGTGACTGGTCCGATAAATCAATTGCACAAACGCTGGTGGCAATCCAGACTCGCGCACCGCTTCAAAGGCTTCTTCGGCAAACAAGCGAGTCGTACTCGGATGCGACGAGTGCCCTTTCGCAATCACGGGATTGCCGGCAGCCACGGCGGCCGCGAAGTCCCCTCCCGCCGCACTGTTAAAAGCGAATGGGAAATTGTTCGGCCCAAAAACGACGACTGGTCCGATCGCTGCCAACCGGCTGCGGATATTGTTCTTCGTGTCGATCGTCGGCAGCGACCATCCGCCATCACGAGCCGCCGCCGCCGCTTGCCGAAGCTGATTCGTGGTCCGCGGCAGTTCGGCAATTTTCAATCGCGGCTCGACCGGCAACCCCGTCTCTTGGTTGGCAGTCGCGATGAACTCGCCCGCTCGGGCGTCGATGCGTTCCGCGAAGCGTTCCAGAAAACTGGCAAAACGCTCGCCGGGAGCATTCTGCAATTCCCGCGAAACTTGTGCGGCAGCGAGGATCGCTCGCTCGACCTCGGCCCAATCGCTGACGGGATACTCGCGCGGCAACGGCGCGCGAGTCGCCGGATTGATCGACTGAAAAACTTGCGAACCGGACGACACTCGCCACTGGCCGTCGATCAACACGCGTTCGATGCTCATCAAAGAAGACTTCTGGGAACTCATTGAAGTAGACCTCGTGGTGATGAAATCAACGTTTCAACCGGAGTCTAGTCGCACCCAGTCAATTGAGGGAGCGACGCGCGAGGGAGTGACATGGTGTCCAAAAGACAAATCCACTTGTTGCCCCTTCACCCTGTCATCGCCACTTCATGGCCAGTCCACCCCGCCGGGATTCCATGGATGGCACCGTACGATGCGACCAACTCCGCGCCATGCACCTCGTACCGCCCCATATTTTCGGACGGCAAGAATGCAATACTGGCTGCATGTTGGGTGAAAGCGGCATTGGCGGCCAATGAGATGGCTCAGAGTGAGTTGATACAGGCGGACGGCCGCAATCAACAGCCATCCGGGAATCAGCGTCAGGCGGCGCAACCAATTCATGACTTATCTCCAGCAGTGAAATTCCGTTTCGTGATCATGGCGATCTGCCGTTCGCGACTTTTTTCGGCCAGCTTTTTGACGGCTCGGCTTGCCAACGATGCCAACGACTGCCGCAAAACATCGAATTTGATCGGCGCTTCCGTTCGCGGTTGGACGACGAGGTCCAGGCCGGTCGGCAAATCGGCTTGCGAAAGGCGAAAGGCTTCGCGCAGCAGACGTTTGAGTTGGTTGCGTTGCACTGAGTTGCCACTCCGTTTCGAAACCGCCAAACCCAGCCGCGATGCCGGTCGGCCGTTTGGCAAAACGATCAGCGACAGGCACCCATCGCTGACTCGCAAGCCCCGTTCGTAAACCGCGTCGAAATCCAGACGGCTACGGACACGCACCGTTTTCGGAAACTTCTGCAGATGTCGTGGCGAAGTCATCGGCGCTTCTCGCGATTCGGCTGAGCAGGCGTGTCCAAACCTTCGACTTCACGTCGGTACGTCTCACGGAGCAACTCCAGCTCGTCGTATTTGGATTTCAGCAAACCTGACCGAGTCAACCGCCTCATCCGTCGCGCTCCCACTATGATCACCGTCAAGACAAGAACCGTTCCCAATCCGCTGACGACAACCAGCAAGATCGTCCACTTCACGGTGTCGTCCACGACATAAAATTTGTCGGGAGTGATCTTCTTGGTCACTTTCTCGTCGGAAGCGGGATCGAGTTGCGTCTCCGCAGCCTTCGTTGGGTCAGTCTCATCAGCACGAACCAACCCGTTGAAGCGATTCTCGAAGACCGGACCAATCCACAGTGCGCTGAAGCAGATCGCACAAAACAAGCATCGTTGGTGATTCTGGACACGAGTGGTGCTCACGGATTCCCCCCGGACTTGGCGTTACCACAAACCAATTCGTGGATCATACGGAGCCGCCACCGCAATCCGCTCGAATAATTCGCGTGTCGCGGCATCGAGCTTTGGCGGCAGAACCAATTTGATCACGACATATAAGTCGCCTCGAGCGCCGGTCTTCTGATTCGGGACTCCTTTGCCTCGCAAACGCAACTTCGCGCCGCTGGATGTCCCGGGAGGGATCGTGACGACCATTGGCCCCTCAGCCAACGTCGGGACTTCAACTTTTGTCCCCAATGCCGCCTCGCTGACCGTGATCGGCACATCGATCAACAAGTCTGATCCCTCGCGACGAAAATAAGAGTGCGGAGCAACCTTGATCGTGACCAACAAATCCCCGGCCGGTCCTCCGCCCCGTCCTGCTTGGCCCTGCCCGGCGAGGCGGATCACGCTGCCCGTCGAGACTCCTGGTGGAATCTTCACACTCAGACGTTCATGCTTGCCCGCGCCATCCAATTGCAGATCGTGCGTGCCACCCTCGGTGGCGACGACGAACGGGATCTCAATCTCCGCCTCAATGGTCTCCCCTTGCGCAGCCCGGCCGCGACGACCAGCCTGCGAACCAAACGGGGAACCGCCCGCGCCGCCGCCAAACATCCCGCCAAATAAGTCGCCCAAATCGACGTTGCCACCGAACATCTCTCGGAAGTCGACCGGCCCCGCACCGCCTCGCCGCTGCCCCTGCCGAAACTGCGGCCCGTTCGGTCCGAATGCCGAACCAAATTGATCGTACTGCTGCCGCTTCGTCGCATCGCCGAGCACGTCCCACGCTTCTTGCACCTGCTTGAACTTCTCAGCAGCGGCGGAATCGTTTGGCTTGCGGTCCGGATGATTCTCGCGCGACAGCTTCTTGTAGGCCTTGCGAAGCTCGTCCGCCGTAGCTTCCTTCTTCACGCCCAAAACCGCGTAGTAGTCCAAGGCCATCGCTGCTTGTTCCTTCATTGCACTGCACAAACTCGGTGTCGAAACGACGCACCAAGGTGTGTCGCGATGCGATTTTACCCGAGTCGATCTTAGGTTTCGACGGACGGCAATCGCCGCTTGACAAGCCCACTCGCCGAGCTAACGTACCAAACCCCTGCGGGCGTAACTCAGTGGTAGAGTGACAGCTTCCCAAGCTGTACGTCGCGAGTTCGAATCTCGTCGCCCGCTCTGTCGATCAACGGAAAAACCCGCCGCAGCTGCAATGCTCCGGCGGGTTTTGTGATTTCGAAGATAGAGACTCTTGCCCGTCTGGAGATCTATTTCGCGTCCCACCACCAGCGGCCTTGTGGCAAGTTGCTGGGGACAGCCTGAACGGTCATGTCCTTCAACGTCGTGGACGACTTCATCACGTCGCGATCACGCACGACGGACAGCAGATCGCCGCGGACGCCGCCAGCTACCTGCACCACAATGTCTTTGCCGCGATACACGTGGTGGTTCGCGACTGATTCGACTTCTCGCGGAGCAGCGTAGGTCGCCGGTTCGTACATGCCCTGCGGCGCGAACGAACCGAACTCCCAGCCAATGCGATTGGCAACTCCCTCGTTCTTCAAGAGCGCGGCGACCAAAGCGAGATCGAAGACGTTTTGCAAATCGGCAAACGCGATGTCGCGCTGAGCCAATTCGGCGTAATGCTGAGTGAAGTTCGCGGCGAATGCGCGGTTGGTCGCATCGGCTTGGCCGGTGCCAACGCGTTCTCCCTTTTCGGTGAGGTACTGATTCTCGGAAAGACACTGCACCGAGGGGCCTTGGATTTCAAAGACGTTGTGATCCGGGCTGTGCAGGATCGCGTCGTATTTCATAGTCAGCCACCAACGCAGCGCGTCCAGTTTGCTGGATTTCTGCTCTTTAACCGTGAGTAACTCGAAAATACTGGGGACGTGCGGTCCCCCTTCGAGTTTGCCGATGCCGATCATCTTCAACCGGTAGTCGGCTTCGGTGACGACGCGAGCGACGCGAGAATCACGCGGCACACCCCACAGTTCAATGTCCTGCGGGCCGAGCTTGCTTTGAAGTTGATTGACCCAGCCCTTTACGGCACTGGAGTCCAACGGGCCGCGAGACTCTGATTTTTCGACGAACGCTTGCAGTTGTTGCAACCCTTCCTGACGTGGATTGAACGAGCAACCGAAGTTCTGCGGGCCATCGTTCGAGAACGTCCGCAACACCGTAACCAGATCGTCGAGTTGCAAGGTCGGCCGGCCGCTTTTTATGCCGACGGGATTACCGTTGCTGTCGTATCTCCAGGCTTCCGATGGGCCGCCAATCAGCACGTCACGGGACTTTGGTTCCACGACGACGTACCTGATCTGCGTAATGCCCGCAAGATTCTTCATCGTCTCAACAATTGGACGCCCCTCGGTCAGGCGTTTCGACGCCTCTCGCTCAAGTTGCGTCAGCGACACGAATCGGAGATCGGCTTGCTGAGCGACTTCAGCATTCAAGTCGGCCTTGCGAGCGGCGACTCCCAGTGCCTTCAAGCGGCCAGTGTGTTCCTCTTTTTTGAGCGACGCCAGCAAGCCGTTCGGACTGACCGCAACACCGTTTTGGTATTCGGTCATGGTCCCCCCTTCGCCACCGGAATTCATCCACGGGCCGCTGGTCTCGGTCTCGATCAACGTCATCAGCGACTGGAAGTCCGCCATCACACCGCCGCTGAGCGCCTGCTGCCGAGCTTGTTGTCCGGCGGCTTGCGGTCGCTGCGATTGATCCATTTGTCTTGTCGTGCCGCGCGCGGCCGAAGCATCACCGGCTTTCAATTGAGCATTCGCGATCATCCCCAGCAGATTCGCACGCTCCTTCAGATCATCGACGGTGCCGGCCGCGTTGATCGCAGCGGCAAACTCACCGAAAGCCACCTGCCGTTCGATCATTCGCTGAACGTCGATGGCTCGTGGATCATCGGCGGTCGCAAAAAACGTCATGCCAACTGATGCCACAGCAGTCACTGCGACTAAACCGAGTCGCTTCTGACATTGCCGACCAAAACAACCGTGAATGTGCCACGCCATGAGGGAACTCCTTGCCGCCATCGGTGCGGCCGGTCTGCGATGTGGTATCCTGCCTCGTCGTTCGTCGGCGCTCCGCCAACCCGCTTCGACATTAGATCGTCCCGGAACCCGGGAGCGTCAAGAACAAAGTGACGGATTCTTGCAGCCGCACAAGTCCGCCACGAACCGCTCCAGACAATACAAAAAACCGGCAGATCGTGCCGCCGTACGCTCGGCGATGTTCGTCGAGTCGGCTCGACCGGAGAAGTTTAGCCGACCCAACCACCCCGCACGATCGGCAGCGTGGGATGACGAATCCCGAAACACCCAAAGACGAAGGAACGACGAGCACGAGGCGATTCTCTGCAAGAATCGATATCCTACGCTGCCGTGCCGCTTGATCGTTGATCCTGATTGGCTCCTTGGGATTGCGTCATTCGGTCTTTCGTCATTCGTCATTCTTCGAGTTGCCATGCCCACAAACCTCACTGGTGTTTTGCCCGTTTTTCAGACGCCGTTTCACGACGACGAATCGATCGACTTCGACACGCTCCGCCGTGAGATCGACTGGCTCTTCGATCGTGGAGCCGACGGCATCGTCATGGCGATGGTCTCGGAAACGCTGCGGCTGTCGACAGACGAACGGCAAACGTTGGCCGAGCACGCTTGCCGATTCGCAGGCTCTCGCGGTTCGGTCGTCATCAGCGTCGGAGCGGAGAGTTCACATACCGCCGAACGCCTCGCCCGTCAGGCGACCGATGCCGGTGCGACCGCGCTCATGGCAATCCCTCCCGTCTCTGTCTCAGTCGGTGAAGACGAGCAGCTTCACTACTTCGAACGGCTGTTGCGAGCGGTCTCGATCCCGTTGATCGTGCAAGATGCCAGTGGCTACGTCGGCCGGCCAATGTCGATTGCATTGCAGGCTCGGCTGTGGCGTGAGTTTCATCCGCGAGTTCTCTTCAAACCCGAAGCGGTGCCGATTGGTCAGCGTCTGTCGGAACTTCGCGACGCCACCAGCGGCCAGGCCGCCGTTTTCGAGGGGAGTGGCGGCATCGCGCTGGTGGACAGTTTCCGCCGAGGCATCGTCGGCACAATGCCCGGAGCCGACTTGATCGAGACGCTCGTCGCCTTGTGGCGAGCCTTGCAGGACGGCGACGACCGCCGAGCCTACGAACTTTCGCTGCCACTCTCGGCACTCGTCGCACTGCAAACCGGACTCGATGGGTTCTTGGCCGTCGAAAAATATCTGCTGCACAAACAAGGCATCTTTCCAAACACACTCATTCGCGGTCCGGTCGCATTCCGGCTCGACGAAGAAACCCGGCGTGAAGTCGATCGACTGTTCGCGAGACTCTGCGAATTGACCCAGTCCTCACCTTCCCGGACCCCTGATCCCTAGCCCCCAACCCCTGAATCCACCATGACTCAAGCCATTGTCGATCCCGGCGAGCTGCGGCTCTTCGCCCAGATGCTCAAGCAGTTCAACCAAGACTTGACCGATCGGACGACGGCGTTGTCCGCGCAGCTGCACTCGCTCAGCAGCACCTGGCGCGACCAGGAAAACTTGAAGTTCACCGAACAATTCGAGCAGCACTTGCGCTACCTGCAACGCTTCATCGACGCCAACAACCAGCACATCCCGTATCTCACTCGCAAGGCGGAACGGATCGAGGAGTATTTGCAGCAGAAGTAGAATGAATACTCTTGCCCGTCCACGTTCGAACGACTGGATGGGCAAGAGGACCGATCCTACTTCGCGACCAATCCCAGCTCCTGCAACTTCGCGAGGCACTCATCTCGCTCACGGCTGCGAGTCAATTCGCGCCAGGTCGGGTCTTGCGCCGCCATGAAATCTTGGACCGACAACGGCGGCACTCGTCCATTCGTGGCCGCGTGCTGCATCAACCGCTGGATGCAACCGATCTCCAGTCGAGACAGACCAGACGCTTGCAGCCGGTAGTCCTCGAAGGCTTCCCAGACCATCGGCAGCAGCGGCTGCACGATCTTGCGGCCAATCGTGGCCGAGTACTCCCGGATTTCGAGCTGCGCGTGAGAGTCCATCCGCAGCGCGAGAAAATGCAGCAGGTTGTGCAGATCGACTTTCCAATACGCTTCGGTGTAGGTCGAGAGGGGCAAGTCCTTGCGAGCTTGCTCGCGCGCGACGCCCAGATCGAGCCGTTCCTGGTAGACCCGGCGTGTGTGTTCTTGCAGCTCCCGTTCAGTCGCAGTCAGTCGTTCGCCGATGTCAGCCGGCAGGTACGATTCGCTTCCTTGCCGATTCGTCTGTGACTGGCTGCGCCACTCTGCGACGGGAGTCGTCTGCGTCGAATCAATCGCAATTGAATACCGCGTGCTGTACTCATTGACGTTCGCCGTGCGATGCCGAATCCACTGCCGCCAGCAGTCCATCGGCACACGAACGAGAAATTTCAACTCGACCATCTCGAACGGCGTCGTGTGCCGATGCCGCAGCAGATATCGAATCAGAGTGCGATCGTCGGAACCTTTTTTCGTCCCCTCGCCGTAGCTGACGCGAGCGGCCTGCACGACCGAACTGTCTTCCCCCATGATGTCCACCAGACAGACAAATCCATCGTCCAGCACAGGGAACTTCTTCCACCGCAGCTCGTTGAGCAGTGTGAGGCGATCGGTCGTCGACGCGGCATTTTCAGCGATTTCGGGCATGAGCGCTCGTTCGAATCAGAGAATCTTTGGAGATCAGACCAATTTCGGGCGGGAATTTAGAGGCTGAGTTAGACAAAATCCACGACCTCAGCAATCTACGGATGGCGGAACGGGGAAGGCGGAAGGCGGAATGAACGACTTTTTCTCCTTGCCGAATTCCTTCCTCGGAATCCCGAATTCGTCCAGGCCGGATCATTTCGGTTCGCCGGCGACGCGTGTCTCGCAGTTGTACGCACAATTGGCCAAGGGAGATGTCGCCGCGCCCGGGCGACTGTTCGATTTGACCGCCGCTCGGCTGGTGTGAGATTCCGAAACAAATTTCGACCGTCGCGAGTATGCCGAGGACGCGCTGCAAGTCGCGATGATCAAGCTGGCGCAGCATCCCGAACGGCTCGCGCAGGCCGATCAGCCGTGGGCGTACTTCGTGAAGATGGTCCGCAACGAAACTTTGAAACTGGCCAGTCGTGCCGCAGTCGTTCGCGCGTCGTCGGACTGTTGCGAACGTGGGCCTCGCCTCCGCGCTTACAGTCGTTACCGGATGACGACTAACGCGTGTAAATCTAAACCGCCATCAAACGTCTGCCCCCGAACAAGCCAAAGTCGTCGTCCTCAAAATCTGGGAGGAGTCGCCAACACCGCCGCCAGTCGATATCGCTATGCCCTCGAACAAAATCAAGCGCACGCTGCAAGCTCTGGCCGAGGGGGTAAAAGATGACTGAGCACTCCTTCGCTCAATCTGACTTCTTTGCCGAAACCGAATTGATTCGCAGTGCGAACTCACTGCCGACTCTTTCAAGCCGCCTGCGTGCCCTAGTCTTGGACGCTGCGACAACGGCCGATCGCCAAGCCCGCCGCTGGACTCACGCTCGCCAAGCCGCGTCGTTCCTGAGCATCTGCTTCGTGAGGTCATTCGTGCTCTCGCCGATAGGACACTTCTTAATGCCGAGCTTCGCATCATCCATCGACTAAGCATCGTTGGACATGTTTTCGTCTCCGCTGTAACCAAACTCGGCATGCAACCTGCGCCACAATCGTGAACTCATCGGCCTCCCGCGGAAAACGAACTCGCAACCCGCAGCACATAACCCTGAGCCTTACAACTCACGACTTGTCGCGCGTTTCGAATCGTCAGCACCGCAAGACAAGCTTCTGTCGGAATTGCGCAGCAGCGATGCCCGGGCCACTGTCCGAGCCTTTCAGACCGTCCGCTCCCTTCTGCAACGAGCCTTGGGGCGAACTGATTGCCTTCGGTTCATCTTCGTCTTGTTCGTCGCGACTCTTTGTCGCTCTTCGTCGGAGTCGGCATTCTTCGCGAAGAGGCTTTGGCGCCTGATTGTTCTCCGCGAGGGCGACGGCCCGGCGCGCGGTCGAGCACCAACCGAAAATCGAGTTCGCGGCGGTCGACGTTCACGAAGGCGACTTGCACGCGGACTCTGTCGCCCAACCGCAACTGCTTGCCGGTGCGGCGACCGACCAAACTAACGCTCGCCTGGTCGAAGTCGAAGTAATCTTTCTCGGCCAGCGTGCTGATGTGGACGAAGCCATCAACGGGCATCTCCACACCTTTGCAGAACATACCGAAGCGTTCGACTCCGGTGATGATCGCGTCGAATTCATCGCCGACTCGCGTGGACATGAACGCCAGCAGCTTAATCTTCGTCAGTTCACGCTCCGCCTGAGCCGCTCGACGTTCGGTATCGGAACAATGCGTGCCGAGAATTTCGAGTTCGACCTCGCTCGGCCCGTGCGGCGTCTTGCCGCTGGCGAATTCATCGAACAAGCGGTGAATCGTCAGGTCTGGGTAGCGGCGGATCGGACTGGTGAAGTGGCAATACTCGGTGACCGCCAGCGCGTAGTGGCCGATCGGCACGCCGGAGTACTCTGCCTGCCGCAGACTGCGGAGCAAGGCGTAGTTGACAGCATGCTCGGCCGGAGTGCCGGCGACATCTTTGAGCAGCTTTTGCAACGCGGCTTTCGACAGAATCACCGGACTGTCGAATGGAGATGGTCGCGATCTGAGATTTGAAATTTGAGATTTGTGTTTCCCTTTGCGATTTCCTTTCGCTCGTCGCTGCTCGCGATTGGGTGGCTGCGGTTCGCCGATGTTGAACCCGAGCGTCGCCACAAACTTCGCGAAGGCTTGCAGCTTGACGGAATCCGGCTCGGCGTGGACTCGCCGCAAAAAGCCGACCTCAAGGTCATTCATTTTTGTCGCCACGGCGATATTTGCGGCGAGCATGAACTCTTCGATGAGCTGATGACTCTCATCGTGCTCGACTTCATGAGCACCGATGACTCGGCCCTCTTTGTCGAAGTCGAGTTTGACTTCCGGCAGGTTCAGATCGAGCGAACCTTTTGCAAAACGGCGTCGCCGCAACATCATCGCCAGCGAGTGCAAGTCGTGAAGGAGTTGAATGACGGCAGCGTCTACTTTGGAGTGCGGGGTGTCAGTCCCGCTTTGGATTTTTTCTCCGGACGAACCCAAAGTGGGACTGACACCCCGCACTCCAAGGACCAGCGGCATCACTTCTTCGTAGGCAAATCGCTGGGTGACTTTGATCGCCGATTTCATGAATTCGGTGTGAACCGGGACGCCATCGGGCGTGAACTCGATGAACGCCGAATTCGTGTACCGCACGCGGCCCTGTTGCAGGCTCGCCAGGCCGTTCGAAATCACCTCTGGCAGCATCGGCAACACGCGTGTCGGCAGGTAAACGCTGGTGCCACGCTTCCGCGCTTCGCGATCCAGCACACTGCCACGTTTCACAAAATGAGCGACGTCGGCAATGTGGACTCCCAGCACCCAGTGGCCCGCTTCGTTCCGTTTCAGCGAGATCGCATCGTCAAAGTCACGAGCGTCGAACGGGTCGATGGTGATGACCGTTTCGTTCGTCAGATCGAGCCGTCCGCGCAGGTCCGCTTCGTCAAAGAGTTCCGCTTGCCGAGCCGCTTCATGTAGCACTTCGGGGGGAAACTCGTCGGGCAGATTGAACTCGTGGATGATCGACAGCAAATCGACACCTGGTTCCCCCTTCGCGCCGAGCACTCGCGTGAGCACCGCTTCACCAGAATGAGCATGCGACGGAAATCGCAGCATCTCGATGACAACTTTGTCGCCGGGAGCGGCTCCTTTCGCGCCGGGATCACCAACGGAGATCGGATCTTCGAAATTGCGGCCGTCGATCATCACATAGCCCTGGCCGTCGAACTCGTCGTACGTTCCGACGAACGAATTTGTCGCTCGCTGGATGACCTCGACCACTTTGCCGTAGGCCCGCTCCCCGGCGCGAGGCTGCCCCACCAATTGCACGATGACGTTGTCGCCGACTTGCGCATCCTTCAAATCGCGCGTCGTGATCGAGACCTCCAGCGGCTTCATCCCCGCCCGATGCCCCGCCGCGTCGGCTGTCGCGATGAACACCGCGCCGCGAACGCCGATTTTCCTGATGACCCCGGAGAGCGATCCTGGTTTAAGTTTCGACTTTTGCGGCGGAGTGTGATCTGACTCGGGTTGACTCGAAAGCTGCTGATCCTGTTCGAGGCTCTTGACGCCGCGCTGGAAGATCGTCCGCCAGGCAGTCAGGAACTCCGCGAAGTCGCGTTTGCGAATGTTCAACCGCTTGGCGACTCGCTTCGGATCGAGCTTCTTGGCGTTCGGTCGAGAGTGGATGTAGTCGGTGATGAGCGTTTGAAAGACGTCGGACATGCGGGCCTCGCGAAATTGGTGACCGAGCGATCTTCGGGACACGCACCCGGAAGAGCAATGATCCACGAAGCCACAAACACACATTGTGCTTCCTTGTGGCCTGGCGCCTTGCTGGTTCGATTCACCGTGGTTTCAGCCGAAGGGCTGGGCCAGTTTCGGCCCAGCGACTCGCAAGTCGCCGTTGCGAATCGTCAGGCCATTCGCGTCGAAGAACTCGCACAGCGGAACCGAAAACTTCCGGCTGACGTTCCAAGCATCGCGGAGCTGAGCCATCGAGGCCGGGCCGTTCTTGTCGAGGAACTCGGCGCAGAGACGTCGGGCACGTTCGATCGCATCGGGTGCGAAGTACAAATCATCGGCGACCTTCACGAGCAAGCCGTCTTCGCAACTGACATGCAGCAGCGGTTCGATTTGATCCAGCTTCTGGCTGACGGACGCGGCAAGTTCTTTCGTCGTCGGTGGAGTCAGCCCGGCGGCGTTGATCTCTTCGAGCAGCCTGGCACGCGTGGCTTGTTGATTCTTCGTGAGCTTCACCTGCGCGTCGGCCGGACCGATGTGCGGGCCGACTTTGACCAGTTCGCCTTGAACGAACAGATTATTGAAAACCGCGTCCAGCAGCGCGGCATGCGTGATCTCGCGACAGCCCGACAGGAACACTTCGCGCGGCAGTGCTCGGCGTGGCTGATGTTTCGCCAGAACTTCGCGAATCGTTTTAATCACCGATGCTGATAACGCAGCGAGGCGGTCTTTGTGAACGAGCAGTCCCCGCTCGGCGCTTCCCAGCCGAATTAATTCGCCGGATGTCCGCAGGTCGTCCAGCAGTTGCCGATACCGATTCGGTGTGATGCCGGACCGGCGTGCGGCTTCCAGCGGCGAATCGTCGATGTTGTCTTTCTGAGCGATCAGCGCGGACAGTCTCGTCACGTCCCTGGGAGACGACCACTTCGTACCCAGCGACACGAGATCCTTGATCCGCTTACCGACCGGCAAGCAGGGATCAAGCACTCGACCGCCAGCGATCGTGACACTCGGTGAAATGCGACGCAGGATGAAGCGCTGTCCGTGTGCGGCGACGATCGGCTCCTTCGTGCGGAGTTCGGCGAAGCTTCGTTCCCCCGGCGGCAGCGGCGTTCCTTTCAGATTGATCCGCGCGAACACCTCGCGCGTGCCGAGATGCAGATTGAAAACTTGCCGGTCCTTCAACAGCAGCGGCGACGACGAGAGATGTTTCAATTCGACGAGGATTCGCCGTGTTGGCAGCAGGTAACCCGGCGAGGCGAGTTCCATGCCCCGTTCGACCTCGTCCGTCTTTACGCCGGCGAGATTGATCGCCGTCCGCTGCCGGGCGCTGGCGTCATCTGCCTGCGAGCCATGATGTTGAACGCCACGCACGCGAACCTCACGCTGCTCAGGCATCAGTTCGAGCGTCTCGCCCGCGCGCGCCGAACCACTCGCGACGGAACCAGTGACGACTGTGCCATGCCCCGCGACGCTGAAGACTCGGTCGATCGGCAGCCGGAATAACGGCAGTGCTTCCGGGAAGACAACTTCGTTCGCCCGCTTGACGAGAGCCGCCCGCAACTCGTCAAGTCCCTCGCCCGTCTGTGAAGATACCGGCACGATTGGACACCCTTCGAGAAATGTCCCGCGAGTCAGATCGGCGATGTCCGCCGCGACGAGTTCGACGAAGTCTCGATCGACCAGATCAATCTTCGTCAACGCCACCAATCCGGCCGGGATGCCCAGCAATTCCATGATTTCCAGGTGCTCGCGCGTCTGCGGCATGACGCTGTCATCCGCCGCGATGACCAGCATTGCGAGATTCACGCCGGTTGCTCCCGCAACCATGTTCTTGACGAACCGCTCATGCCCCGGCACATCGACGACACCGAATTGAATGCCCCCCTGCTCAAAGTGCGCAAAGCCCAGGTCAATCGAAATCCCGCGCGCCTGCTCCTCCGGCAACCGATCGGTGTTGATCCCCGTCAACCGCCCAACCAGCCGGGTCTTCCCGTGATCAATGTGCCCGGCGGTGCCGATCAGGATGTGCTTGTTGCCGTCGATTATTCGTACTCCCACTTCGACACCCATGGGTCGCGGGTTTGTTTTTGCCAGGCTTTGAGTTTGTCTTTGAGTTCGCCGATCAACTTGGCGTGCTGTGGATCGTCGGCAAGATTCTTCAGTTCGTCGGGGTCAGCTGCGAGGTCATAGAACTCAAATTGCGGACGATGAATATAGGCCGAAGTCGATCTCAGCCCGTAGACCGGCAGCTTGGTCTTCAATGCCATCTGCCATGTCGGCGAGGCGTACAAATCGGAGGCGAACGGGTACGGCAACTCGTGAGCGATGTTGAAGATCAGCTTGTGGCGACCACTGATGATCGACCGCATCGGGTAGTACATCGTAACCTCGTGAAACGTGTGCGAACCGAAGATTTCCCCGAAGCCATGCTGCGACGCACGTTCGTCGCTCAGTGCTTTCAAAAACGAGCGGCCATGAAATGTGACCGGTTGAGTCTTGGCATTCTTGGCCGGTCGAGCTCCTTCGGGACCGCCGCCATTTGCTCGCGGTACGACGGGCAGAGCGGGCTTCGGAGTGACTCCGCACCAGTCGAGAATCGTCGGCGTGACGTCCACCCACGCGACGAGCGCGTCGGTCGTACCGTGACGCTGCTGCGTCGGATCCCGAACGATCAGCGGCAGCCGCGCACCGGGGTCGTACAACGTCGTCTTGGCTCCGGGAAATGGCGGGCCGTTGTCGGCCAGGAACAGCACCAGTGTGTCGTCGGCATGGCCGGTCTCCTTCAACGCCTGCATCAGCGTGCCGACGCCTTGATCGAGCCGGTTGATCGCTTCGTAGAACTCGGCCCATTCCTGCCGTACTTCAAGAGTGTTCGGCAGCCACGAGGGGACGCGCATCTCGTCCGCCTTGAATCGACTGGGCGTCACGCCTGGATAGAAATCGTCCGTCGGTGAGTTCGCGAAGCCCTGAGCCGCTCGATGTGGATCGGTGCTGCACCAGTAAAGGAAGAATGGCCGGTCATCTTTCTCAGCGATCCAGGCTTTCGCGTTCTCGGCCATACGGACGGAATTTCGCGAGCCTTGAATGCCCTCGTTGCGGTACGTCTCGAAGTGGTACGTCGCTTCCGGAGCAAGATGATATTTTCCAATCGAGCACGTCCGATAGCCCGCTTCGTTCATGATCACCGGCAGCGTGCGGACAGAGTCGTACGTGGAGAAATGGCCGTCCGCGTGAGCATGCCCGTAGTGCCCGGTTGCGTGATTGAACAAACCGGTCATCAGCACCGAACGGCTCGCACTGCAACTGGCGGTCGTGCAGTACGCTCGCGTGAACCGGACTCCCGCGGCCGCCAGCTTGTCGATGTTGGGAGTCTTCGCCTGCGTGTCGCCGTAGCAGCCAAGCTGCCAACCCAAATCATCGGCAACGATGACGACAACATTCTTCTTCACTGCTTCGCCTGCATTGGCAGAGTGACCGACCGCCCAAGCCAGAGCAACCAGTGAAACGACTTTCCAAAACAATGTACGACGCATGGAAACACCACATGGTTTGAGCATTTGGAATCAATACGGTCTGGACCGTCGCCAAGCTACTGTCCCGCACACACCGCTTCTAGGCAGGCGGTGAGTCGAGGGAGTTGGGCGTTGACAGAATATCTTTCGGCAACCGTTGTCCGCGCTGCTGCCAGGACGGAGGCGCGGCAATGCGGCTCGGACAGCAGTTGCCGCAGCACGAACAACCATTCATCCGGCGTCGTGGCCAGCCAACCGTTTGTTCCATGATGGATGATCTCTGAGTTGACACCGACGGGAGACGCGACCGCGGGAACTCCGGCAGCCATGTATTGCAGGATCTTCAAACCACACTTGTAGCGAGTCCACTCGGTGTCCGGCATCGGCATCAGGCCGACGTCGAAGGTTTGCAACTCGGAAACTTCATTCGTTTCCGACCAAGGGACGAAGCGAGTCGGAATTCCATCTCGCTCGAACTGCAATCGCTTTAACAATCGGTGCGACTCAGCGATCACACGCAGTTCAATTTGACTCTCACGTGCCAGTTGGCGCAGTGGTTCGCGCAGGACATCGAGGTACTCGACATTCGCTGCCGTGCCCGTCCAGCCGAGGACAAGGGGCGGATTTGAAACTTGAGATTTGAAATGTGAGCTCGGCGAATATCGCTCTACGTCCACACACGTCGGAATCACGGTCACTCGCGGGGTGACCATTCGCGTGCGAGCCGCCAGCAGTTCGTTGCCGGCGATGACGTGGTCGCTCAATCCACAGAGCACTTCGAACTTGTGCCGGTGCAACGCAAACAGTCCGTCGTCGATGTCGAGTACCAACCGGCGAGCGATCTGTCGCAATGCCTGTTCGACGTTAAACGTTGCATCGCTGAAAAGCTCGCGTTCGAGAACGACAACGTCGGGCGACCAGCGTTCCAATGCGGCGAGGTCGGCCCAGCGATTCCAGCGTTTGACGACTCCGCTCAATCGAAATCCGAGTAGCGGCCAGGAGGCGTATTTCTCTGGGCGACTCGGCAGCACCAGACATTCGTGGCCATGCCGTTGCAGGTGTGGCACAAACGGTAAGACCCGAAAGCGGCTGCTGGGGACAAACCGGCCCGAAGTGAGAAAGGCGACTCGCATCGGTCGAAAGACTCCCAAAGCCGGATGAAACGATCGTGCAGTACGTAATACCCGATCAGCGGCAAACCAACTCTTCTGATTGAAGTTAAAAAGAGTTCATGGAAATCAGGTTTGACTTCAGCAGGCCGCTAATCGTTGTATCGGTTGCGTCAGCCGATTTAGTCGTAAAAGAAACGCAAAATAGGAACACAACCATGAGTCTTTAGACTTGGCAAAGGTGTTTGAAGGACATTCATCCTGGAAAGAAACGTTCACGGCGGCGTTCGGTGATTTCTGGGGCGGAATCACTTGCAAAACGGATCTTCCCGGGGATTTTGGCCACTTCGACTTTGAGTACCGCAACCGCGATTTCGCTGTCATTGACGAATGGCGAGGACGTCACCATTGGCGTCGACAGAATAAGGCTTACCTACGACACTAGCTCGGGCGATGCGTTGGCGTTCGGTGGCGGATCGCAAGATTTCCCTTGGGGCATTTGCCTTAATCGAAATATCGTCTCACTCCCTTCACCGGCCTTCGTCCGTCATGCTCGGGAGCCACCGTCATGTCTGTCTGCGCAAATCGAGAGTACGTCCACATTCTGACGTGTCCCCTCCTCTGGCTGCTCACCTGTGTTACTCCAAGCTCTTGGGGATTGGCCGACGAACCTCGCTCCGAACCAGCCGTGGTGGAAAAACACTCGCGGGCATTCAAGATCTCGATTGACGGCACTGAACGTGGCACGCTGACGATGCTGCTGACGAAGCAAGACGACGGGACAGAAATCATGCGTGGGCAAGCGGAGCTTTCATTTGATTTCTTTGTCTACAAGTATCGCTACACATCGTCGGGCAACGAGACCTGGAAATCCGGGAGGCTGCTGCGACTGGCGAACGAAGCGGATTTCAATGGCGACAAGTACGTCGTGCGGGCCGCGGCCGTGCAGCAAGACCTGTCGTTTCAGGTCAACGGCAAGGACCACCGGACCGCCGCGGACGTGTGGGTCACCTCGTACTGGCGTGAACCCGATCCGCAGCGCATCGGCCAAAAGCTGTCGCTGCTGGATGCCGACAAAGGCCGCAAGCTGACCGGTACTCTGCAACGCGTCGGAAAAGAACAGCTGGCTCTCGAAAAGAAAATGGTAAACGCGACGCGCTACCAGATCCGCGGAGATGTCGAAGTCGACCTGTGGTACGACGAAGAGCAGCGGCTAATGCGTCAGCATTCCCTGGAATCCGGACACCGAGCGTTGCTCGAACTGACGAAAATCACTCGCTGAGTATCTTGTCTCGGCCAAGAGTCCTGATCCAACAGCCCGCACACAGGCGATCCCTCGCAAATTCGGTGTGTGTGCCCGGCTCGATCGCGGAAATCGAGTTCGCGATCGACTCCGAGCGAATGCAGAATCGTTGCAGTCAAATCAGCGGGCATGACCCCTCGGTCGGCGGCGTCTGCGCCCAAGCGATCTGATGCGTCGAAGGTTGCTCCCGGACGAACTTCGGCACCGGCCAGGACCAGTGACGCGACTTGCGGACAATTGTCGGGATCGGTGAAAACTCGCCGCGCACATTCGCCGGCAGCTCTGGCTTGGGATCCCACGAATCGTGCTGCGGAACTGCTCCCGTTAGAAACAACCGCACGCAGCGTTTGGCTCGAGTGAACAATCCGCGATTCGCGCGCTCGACGGCCATCGCGTGAGCCGCCCCTAAATCCATCAACCACAATCCGGGCAAACCCAGAGCCCCGCCGGTAAACACCGCGAACAACTCGATTCGTGCATTCTGTCAACCGCAAGTCCAAACACTACCAACCTCGACTGCCTGGTCGTACCCACTGGACTTTCGAAAACGGACTGCCGCTGAACCTGTCCGCCGACCAGTCAAGATTCGAATTCGCCGGATCGGGATCAGTCCGCAGACGACAACTCAGCCGAGAAGGTGTTTCTCAGCAGACGCCACAATCGCAGCGCGAGCGGTTGCGTGCCACAGGCGATGCGGGCTTTACCCGGGGAGTACAGAGATACGTTGGGTGTCAGGGCGGTGCTGTCTTCACGCAGGCGAACACGAACCTCGTAGGTGACCTCGGCCGGGACGATTCCTGCGCTGGTGTTGCGCACGGCGGCGAGTTGGACGACCGTCAGTTCGCGGGGAACGACGGTGGAACGCGAGGAGGCGACCTCTTCAACCCGGCCTTCTCGCATCGATCCGGGGGCGGACAAAAATCGCAGCCGCACGGTTTGGCCGGGACGTACAAACTCCACCTCGTTCTGATCGACCAGCAGCAACGCGTCGTGCCGCGTCGGCTGACCGACGTAGCAGAACAGCGCCTGCTCGCGAATCGTCGCGCCCACGTTGTCCTTGTCCAACGGAGTGCCGTGCCATTCCGGCAAGGCGTCGGCATCCGTCGGCGGACGAATGACATTCGGTGGTGGCAAGACCGTACCGTCGGACGGGCTGATCAACCGCAGCCTCTGCACTTCGCTGGCCAGCTGATCGAGCCGCCGCCGAGCACCCGCAAGCTCGTCGCGCGTCGCCGGCAAACGCAGCGCGGCCGATTCGTTGTTGCCGCGCTGAGCTTCCAGAGTCTTCAGCCGGGCCGACAGCCGGGCGACCTCAGACATCCGCAGTTCGTACTGCAGCAGCAATTCGTGATTGACCAGTTCCCCCAGCGTTTCTCCTGCCTGCACTTGCGTCCCTGCCGGCACGGCCGACGTGATTCGCCCCGCGACCGTCACAAACACCGGCTGCGCATCTCCCGGAAACAGAACGAACGGAGCACTCACCGAATACGGCAGCGGAACCCACAGCACAGCAACGACCAGCAGAGCACTCACGCCCAGCCCCGTCTGCACTCGACGCGGTGCACTCCGAAACGGCATCAGGAACCCTTTGTTCAAAAGAGTTCCTGACACCTTTTCAGAGACCCGGCGAATTCGACCTGCAAGCTCTCGCATCGGGGACAAGATCACTCCAACGATCAGCACGGCCGAGATCATGGTCGCGAAGATTCCCAAACCGCGACCAAAGAACTCATGCAGGAACCACACGATGCCGACTGTCACGAGCAGCCGATACGCCGCCGACACAACTCCGTAAACCACCAGCGTCCACCAACGCCATGAATCGAGTTCAATCTCGTCTTCACTGCTTCCAGTGAGCAGCCGCTCGCCCAACGACATCACTGCCTGCCGAGATTGCATCGCCAGATTCGGCAGCCGCAGCCAATCTGCCAGCACGTAGTAACCGTCGTACCTCAGCAACGGGTTGCCGTTGAACAACAGCGTGTTGACCGAGCAGACCAGCATCACATTCAGAAAGATCGAGTTGATTAAGCCAGGGACGCTCGACCACCACAGCAGCGTCGCGATCGATGCCAGCACCAACTCGACGAAAATGCCGGCGGACGAGATCGCGATCCTCGGCCAGCGCCGTGAGACCATCCAGGCATCGGTCACGTCGCCGTAAAACAGCGGCACGAACAACAGCACCTGAATGCCCAGCTCGTGACATTCGCCGCCGAAGTGCCGACAAGTCAGCACATGCCCCAGCTCGTGCAACAGCTTGATGCCGATGAAGACCATGACGAGCGGAATCAGGTTCCCCAGACCGAACAGTCCGATCGCTTCGGGCAACCGCCGCACGAGGATGTCCCAACGCAGTGTCACCAGCAGCAACGCCAGCGCGATCAGCGACACGCACATCGCGATCGTGATCGGGCGAAACAGCCAGCGTGTCCACGGCTCGACGCGATGCAGCATCGGTTCCGGGTCGATGCCTCGCCAACGCCACGCCAGCAGGTTGGACAACAGCCCGAGCACTCCGCGATGCCGCGATGGCTCCCGCGCAGCCGCGATGGCTCGCCCCTGCCCCGGCCGCAGCGACGTCAATAACCCCGATTGCACCAGCGAGCCGATGAACGCCTTCAAATTCTCCGGCGACCAGCCTTCCGCCGGAAACTTGCGACGCAACGCCGCCAGCAATTCGCCGTAGCTCAATTGGCCGTCCAGCAGGCAGACCACCGTGTACTCCGCATCGCGCAATCGAAAATACGCCAGCGACAGCGGGTCCTTCAGAGTCCACCCCGCATCCTCTGCGGCAGCCCGCACAATCACGTCGCGTCGCATTCGCCAGGGAATGATCGCGTCGTTCGTCGATGCGGAAGCGGACATGGCGACTAGCGCTCCCCATCCGTCTTAGCCGGCGCCGCCGTGGTCGCTGCAGTGCGATTCGACGAATCGATGATCATTTCAGCCGACAATCCGGGTCGCAGTACAAGATCGGGATTCTCGACTTCCGCCCAAACTCGGACTTGGGCACTGACTGATTCGATCTCAGAGCTGATAAAAACGACTTTGCCTTTGACGGTTACTGGCTTCGCTTCGTCGTTGGGAGTGACACGCACTCGGACCGCTGCACCGCGCAGCGAGCCGGTGATCTCGCGGCTGTCGACGAAGCCTTCGACTTTCAGACGGTCCAGCCGCACGATTCGCATCACGCGCTGCCCTGGCTCCAGCCACTCGCCCCGATGCCGAAAAATCTCGGCGACTTCGCCATCCAGCGGCGAACGCAAGCCGCGACGAGCCAACTGCAGCTTCGCCTGATCGAGCGTGCGAGCTTTCACATCGCGAGTCAACGCGTCGACTTCGCTTTGCAATTGCGCCTGCTCAACGCTGAGCTTCAACCGCGCGACGATCTGGTCCTGTTGGGCAATCGACGAGTCTTCGATTTGCTGCTGCAATTCCGCGAGGTCCTGTTCAAATTTCGCCTTCTCTATTTCCAAGTCGTTGCGTTCCAGGATCAGCTTCAGTCGGTCGAGTTCGGTCAGCGAAATACTCTTTTCAAACGCCTTTCGAGCCTGCACCGCCCGATCGTATTCCGCTTTCGAGGCATCGCGCGACTTGACTGCATGTCGGACGGCGACATCGTTCGCCGCTTTCATCGACGCGATCCGCTGCGACAACTTGGCTTGAGCCTGATCCTGTTCCGCCTCCTTGAACAACGCCTCGGCGGTGCGAATCGGTACGGTGTTTTTCGCCTGCCGCTCGGCGATCGCCAGATCGAGTTCCGCGCGGGCGACTGCCAGCTTGGCGTCGTCGTCATCCAACCGGCTCAGTACTTGTCCGGCTTTGACAACGTCTCCCTCGCGGACTTCCAGCGTCGACAGGACGCCGACTTCTCGCGCCGGAATGTCCGCCTCTTCGAGCACCCGCACAAACGCGGAATGCACTCTGATCGGCTCGGCCGCCCTCGCCACAATTCCACCTGCCACGATCGCGAAAAGAGTCACGAGCATTCGGGAATTCATGGCGTTGCTCCGGTTTATCTTCGGTCGTTCTTGAATCTGCGCTGCCGATACAACTCACGAAAGCTCTGCTTCGGAGGGACCGGCAATTCGCGTTTCAACCCCCACGGGTTCAGACGATTGTAAACCAGAAATCGAGGCAACCACGACAGCAGTTTTCGCCCGGCCCAGCCCGCAAATCCGAACAAACGTGGCCGCTGCATCACGAAGCTCGCTGCCCCGAGCGCCAACCGTTTCGACCACGGCACCAGTCCGCGGACAGCAATTTCCTTTCGCCAAGTCAGCAATTGATGGTGCAAGTCGATCTTCACCGGGCAGACATCAGTGCAACTGCCGCACAAGCTGCACGCATACGGCAGCGAATGAAATTGCTGAGCGTCTCTTGAGGGGGCCAGAATCGATCCGATCGGACCGGGGACCGTCGTCTGATAGCTGTGCCCGCCGCTGCGACGGTAAACCGGGCAAGTGTTCATGCAGGCTCCGCAGCGGATGCAATTGAGCGACCGGCGGAAGTCATCGCTGCCAAGAATATCACTGCGACCGTTGTCGAGCAGCACGATGTGCAACTCGCCCCCAGGTTTCGGGCCGTGGAAGTGCGAGCTATAGGTTGTGATCGGCTGCCCCGTCGCCGATCGCGCGAGCAGTCTCAAAAAAACTCCGAGGTGCTCAGCTTTCGGAATCAACTTCTCGATCCCCATGCAGGCAATGTGGACCGGCGGCAGTGACGTACCGAGGTCCGCGTTCCCTTCGTTCGTGCAGACGACGAATCCGCCGGTCTCGGCAATCGCGAAGTTAATCCCTGTGATGCCCGCTTCCGCTTGCATGAATTTGTTCCGCAATTCAATCCGCGCGGCTTCGACCAGTGGCTTGGGTTCTGCGAGTCCCTCGGGAGTGCCGATCACTCGGTGAAACAATTCGCCGACCTCTTCCCGCTTGATGTGAATCGCTGGCAGCACAATGTGGCTGGGAGCTTCATTGCGCAATTGCACGATCCACTCGCCGAGGTCAGTGTCAACGACCTCCATACCGTTCCGTTCGAGGAACGGATTGAGATGACACTCTTCCGTGAGCATCGACTTACTCTTCACGACCCGCTTCACGTTGTGCTTCTGCAAAATTCCGAGCACGATCTCGTTGTGCTCGGCTGGAGTGCTCGCCCAATGCACGGTCGCACCAAGCTTCGTTGCGTTCGCCTCGAATTGCTCCAGCAGATCTGACAGCCGCGAAACCGTGTGCGCCTTAATCGCTCCCGCCGTTTCTCGCAGCGTCTCCCACTCCGGCAGCGACTTTGCCATGCGATCGCGTTTTGCACGCACGAACCACAATGCCTGGTCGTGCCAATGCGTGCGGGCATCATCGCGAGTGAAAACAGTGGCGTTAGCGGCGTGATCCATGCTCTAGCTCCGGCGTCACTCGCACGACGCGGAAGCGCGTGGCTCGTACGGAACAAACCACTCGCTTCCGCATCGTGCGGGGTGTGATTGCGATTACTGCGGGTCCAACGTTTTGAGCATCGTATCGGCGACGAACTGATTGCCGGCCAGATTCAGATGGACTCGGTCAGAAGTCAAAATTCCCCTCTCGGCGTTATCCTTGTTGTGTGCCTTCAGATGTTCGAGGAACGCCTTACGGAGATCGCACAACGGCAACTTCAGTTCCTTCGCCAGACCACGGCTCAGATCGGAATATTGTTCCAGCTTGGCATCGAGCGAATTCGCACCATCGAGCTTCTCTCCGATGACACTTGGAGTGCACAGGACGACAGTCGCTCCGGCGTCGCGGCACTTGCCGATCACCTCTTTCAGGCCAGCGACAAAAGCGTCCGGCATTGTGCCACGTGCCGGATCTTTTTCGCCATGCCAGACGTCGTTGATGCCGATGTAAATGACGACGATGGTCGGTTTCTTGGCAATGACGTCTTTGTCGACTCGGCGCTGCAGGTCAGGAACTTTGTTGCCACTAATGCCGGCACCGATGACTTCGATTTTGAGATCCGCGTGTTTCTTGTCGAGTGCCTGACGGATCATCGTGACATAGCCGTTGGGACCAGCTCCGCCTTGAGTGATCGAATCACCGAGGAAAACGATTCGATCGCCCGCCTTCAGTTTGCCGGCCGGCTCCTCGGCCAAGCCGATTACCGGGACAAGCAGAATCCAACTGCACAACAGAAAACCCAAGCGGCGTGACATCTCGTGTGATCTCCTTAATCGTATGTGATCCAAAACAGACGAGCAGGCAGTATGATCGCCGCATCCCAAAAACGCACGTTCTCCAAAATGCACAGCCACACGATTTCTCTGCCCGGTCAGACTTTGACCGCCCTCTCCGCGAATGAGTCCGCTGCCGGGCCTCCAGTGGTGTTTATTCATGGCATTACGGCGAGCGGCAATCTGTGGTTGCCGTCGATGCCCGCCGAGATTCGGGATGGGCGTCGCTGGATTTCGTTGAGCCTGCCGGGGCATTACCCCGCGAAGATCGACCGCTCGACGATTGAGTCTTGGGATGTCGTCACTTCTGAAATATGGGCCAGTTGGTACCAAACCGCTCTGCAACAACTGATCGGCGACGAACCGACCGACTTCGTCGGCTGGTCGACAGGCGGCTTCACGTCTCTAGCGATGGGAGTCCATTTTCCGAAGCGAGTTCGCAGTATCCTGAGCATCTCTGGATTCGCGATCGGCGAATGGTTGGGGCTTATCGGGCGATTCCAACGGATGAGCTTAAGCGCGCTCACACGCTGGATGGTACGACTCGGCTTCGGCTCGGTCGGGGGTCAGCGGTGGCTTTTCGATCTGGTGATCGGTTCGGGTGTTGGAGACTTCAAAGCATTTCGCTCGTCGCCAGTTTACGAAGAGTCCATGCGGGATTGGTTCGCCACCTTTGGTCAGCACGATTCCGTGATCATGGCGGAGTTGTTCCGCAAGATTTCGCGAGTGGACCTGTCGGATTGCATTGGTCGCATCGGTTGCCCCACGCTAATTGCCGGCGGGGACTCGGACCCCTACATTCCTGCGTCTCACACGCGCTGGATTGCCGATCAAGTGCGAGGTGCGGAATTGGTGTTGTGGCCCGGAGCCGGCCATATGTTCTTTGCCGAGCGGACTCAGGAGTATCAGGATCTGCTCGTTCGCTGGTTAAATCGTTCTTAGTTCTGCCATCAGGCGGCATCGCAGCATGAGTAACCTCAATTCGTCCGACCGTTCCCAACGCAATGCGTGCATCATCGGAGCCGGTTCGTCCGGCATCGCCGCCGCGAAAACGTTGCGCGAACGCGGCATTCCCTACGACTGCTTTGAAATGGGGAGCGGCATCGGCGGCATGTGGCGCTACGACAATGACAACGGCCGCAGCTCGGCGTACAAGTCGCTGCACATTAATACGTCGCGTGACACGATGGCCTATTCCGACTTTCCGTTGCCACGCGATTGGGTGCCGTTTCCTGATCACGAGCACGTCCTCAAATACTTCGAAAGTTACGTCGATCATTTCGGCTTTCGCGACACGATCACGTTCCGGACGAAGGTCGAGAAGGTCGTCCCGGCCGGCAATGGCGATTGGGACGTGACAGTCGTTGGTCCCGACGGACAGCCGCGCACGAATCGTTACGGAGCAGTGCTCGTCGCCAACGGACATCACTGGAATCCGCGGATGGTGACGTATCCCGGCGAGTTCCACGGCGAGCAAATGCACTCGCATTACTACCGCACGCCGGATCTCGTCGCCGGCAAGCGTGTGCTGGTGATCGGCTTTGGCAATTCGTCCTGCGACATCGCCTGCGAATCCTCACGCGTCGCCGACACGACATTCATGTCGGTGCGAAGAGGTGCCCACGTCATTCCGAAATACATGTTCGGTTGGGCAATGGACACGATCCTGCCAAGCTGGTTGTGGACCTACCTGCCGTGGTGGGCGATCCGCCCGTTGTTCGCCGCCAGCTTGTGGTGGGCGAGAGGCAAGATGTCGTGGTACGGCCTGCCGGAACCCGAACACAGCGTGCTGCAAGAGCACCCGACGATCTCCGCCGACCTCTTCAATGTGATCGGACACGGTTACCTCAAGATTAAGCCGAACGTTCAAGAGTTGCGCGGCGACAGCGTCCAGTTCGTGGATGGCAGCGTCGAGAAAATCGACCTCATCGTCTGGTGTACCGGCTACAACATCACGTTTCCGTTCTTCGACAACAGCATCATCGATCCGCTCAACAACGAGGTCTCGCTGTACCATCGGGTGGTGCATCCCGATCAACCGGGGCTGTACTTCATCGGACTTGTGCAACCGTGGGGCGCGATCATGCCGCTGGCGGAGGCTCAATCCAAGTGGGTCGCCGACTTGTTGACTGGAACCTCCGGATTGCCGCCTCGCGACACAATGCTCACCGAGATCCAAACGCATCGCTCGAAGATCGCAGCGCGATACACCAAGAGCGACCGACACACGATCCAAGTCGACTTCTACCCGTATCAGCGACAACTGACAAAAGTGGCTCGGCGAGGCCGCAAATGGCCGAAGAAGCCGCTGAACCTAACGTAAATCCAGCCAGCCGGCAGGGCGGCACAACTCCCCTCAAGCTGTGTGTGTAGCATCGGAAACCCTGAAAGCAACTTTCAAAATTAAATCTTCGTCCACCCCGGCGATCGAGTTGATCAATAGTTTCCAATGCCTTCGGCACGCAGGTTGAAGCAAGCTGTGCCACCCAGCACACCCTAATCACCATGCAGCGCATCGCGATCACTGGCAGTTCGGGCTACTACGGCCGCAAGCTCATCGAGCACATCCGCCACGAGTCTCCCGCGACCCAGTTGTTGGGGATCGACGTAGTCCCGCCGAAGGATTCGCAACCGCACGAGTTCTTTAATGCGGACATCCGCAGTCCCGACATCCGCACCGCGCTCGCCAACTTTCAGCCGGACACGATCGTGCACCTGGCGTTCGTCGTGAACCCGATCCGCGACACGAAGCTGATGCACGACATCAACGTCAACGGAACGAAGAACGTCTTCGAGGCAGTACGAGCGATCCGGCCGCAGCGATTCCTGATGGCCTCCAGCGCGACCGCCTACGGAGCTTGGCCGGACAATCCCGTCCCGATCACCGAGGACTGGCCAATCCGAGCTTGCACCGAGTTTCAATACTCCGCCGACAAGTCGACCCTCGAGGGGGAACTCAAATCGCTGCATGATGAACTCCCCGATGTCGCGGTCGCGTGGACTCGTCCGGTCATCATTGGCGGAAAGGGAGTCAGCAACTATCTCAGCCGGTATGTGTTAAACCTCCCCTTCATGGTGCTCCCCGAAGGTCGCGATGTGCAACTGCACTTCGTCCACGAAGACGATTGCGTCGCAGCGACCTGGGCGATCTTGCAAGGCAACGCGCGCGGCCCGTTCAACGTCGGCCCTCCCGATTGCCTGCCGCTCACGAAACTCGCGAAGCTGACCAATCGCCGAGCCGTGAGCTTGCCGTACTGGTCGATGAAACTGGCCACGACAATCTGGTGGGGACTTCGCCTGCCGATCTTCGACTTCCCACCTAGCCTCCACCACTTCGCCCGCTATCCGTGGGTCGTGTCACCGGCACGCTTGCAGAACGAACTCGGATTTCAGTTCCGCTACTCGTGCGAAGAAACGCTGCTGGAGATGTGGGCCGAACATCGGCGGAAGAAGGGGAAGTGAAATAACGAGTGACGAATTTGACGACCCTTCGTCATTTGTCATTTGTCATTGCCAGCGTCTCCCGCACCAAATGTCCCATGTGCGGGTGCGACGGTTCCAGATCGACGTGCAATCCCGCCTCACGCAACGCCTCCGAGCATGTCGGGCCGATCGAGCCGACGCGGCAGCGTTGACTCGCCGCCACAAACGACTCCCGCAGTCCGAGTCGCTCGGCGATCTCCAGCACGTTGCGGATTTGTTGGGCGCTGGTGAAGAGCAATACGTCGATCTCCCCTGCGACGGCAGATCGAATCGCCGCTTCGAGCGGAGCGACGTCCGTCGGCAACTCCCAACGATAAACAGGGACTGGAACGACGCTCGCTCCCCGATCAGTCAATGCCGAGTACAACTCGACGCTGGGAAGACCGTACTCCTGAATCGCGAAGGTACCCGCCCTCTGACGGCTGTCCGGCGGAAAACTCAGCCCGCCGTCGATCACGCTCAGCAATTCGCGCCAAGTGTTCGGTTCCGGAGCACGATGGTCGATGCGTACGCCCCACTCGCGTAAGACCGCCGTCGGCTTCGGCCCGCGAACGATCACGCAGCAGCACTGCAAAGCCTCGAAGAATCTCGCACGCGTCAGCTTGGTTTCGACGACTTCGAGCAGTGCCTTTGTGCCGACGCCGGTCATGAAGATCACGACGTCAAAGTCTCCCGCAAGCAGGCGATCGAGAAACTCAAACACGGCCGTGTTGTTTTCAAGCGGCACTTCCCGCAGAGATGCGGCGATTGTGGGAACGCCACCGCTCCGTTCGATCAGCGAGCGCATCTCGGCCTGCTTGCGGCTTTCAAAGCTGCAGACGCGCAGCCTGCGATCGGAAGCCGATTGCAACTCAGAGAAATCTGCCGAAGAAGTCGTCATGCCGTCAAAGATAGTCGGCGCAAAAAAAAACCGCGATGAGAAGGTCGACTGGGGAACGTAGGCGCTCGTCCAGAATCCCTCCGACGCGGAGAAACCCTAGCTACGCCCCCAGCCGACCCACACATCGCGGATCCGCAGCCTCGAAAATGAACCTCATCCCCGCCAAAGCGAATCCCTCCGCGTGGGGGCGCACCTCGCAGAAGACACAACTTCGCCGACGGTCTGTTCAATCCTCGAGACACCGCTTGGCAAACGACGTGCCGTGCTCTGCGTCCCCACGAAACTTCCGAATTCTTCGCGACTTGTGGCCTTTCTCGGCGTCGGACGGCAGTGACGACTGCCACCTCGCGCAGCAGTGGTGTCGAAAGTCGAGGCGGCAAGACACTGATCACAATTCGCCGGCGATGACAGCGGAATACGGCGGCAAGGTCAGCAATCACGCGAACTCGGGACGAAGCTCTTCGCCGAGCGATTGCCGTCTGATGTTTCGGCACTGCGAACTCATCTGCGGTCGGCGCTGCAGGCGATGCTCGAACAACTCGAAACGGACGAACTAAGCGAAAAAACAGCGAAACACAGAGGCACGCAGAACACAACGTTGAGTCACCTCTTCTCTCTGCGCCTCTGTGATTTATCTTTGACGGCTGCGATTGACGGGACCGGCCATCAGTCGCCAGCAGAACTCAAAGACGCGCTCGCCCTCGCTGGAGCTTCGGGTTACATTAATCAAGGTTTTCACTCCTGAACTCAGGCGGGAACTTCCACGATGCGACGTGATCTTCAGAGACATCGGAATTGCCGAGGAATCTGCCGACTCATTTGCATTGTGATCCTGCTGGTTCACTCGGCCCGTGCGTCCGATCCGTCCGTCGAATCGTTGATCGTTGAGCCCACGGCAATCGTGCTGCACGGCACAAGTCCGCAACAGATCCTTGTCACCTGCAAGCATCGAGATGGCCGGCTGATCGACGTAACTCGCGAAGCGGAGTTTTCAGTCGACGACGCGGCTGTTGCGAGTGCGGCGGGTACGAAGTTACGAGGAACTGGTGACGGCACAACGGTTCTGACCGCGCGATTCGGTGGCCACGAGGCTCGTGTTCCGGTGCGAGTCAAATCAATCGCCGACGTCCCGCCGGTCCATTTCGTCAACGACATTGTGCCGATCCTGTCAAAGCTGGGTTGCAACAGTGGCGGTTGTCACGGCAAGGCTTCGGGGCAGAACGGATTCAAGCTGTCGGTGTTTGGGTTTGATCCCGAGGCGGATCATGCGGCGATCCTGAAAGAAGGACGAGGCCGCCGCGTGCAACCATCGAATCCCGAGCGGAGTTTGATTCTGCTCAAGCCGACCGCGCAGGTGCCGCATGGTGGTGGACGGCGGATGTCGGTCGATTCGCCGGACCATCAATTAATGTTGGAATGGGTCCGGCAAGGGACACCCCTGGGCCGTGACGATGCGCCGCATGTCATCGCGTTGCGAGCGAGTCCCGCAGAACGCGTTATGGGACTGCAATCGTCGCAACAAATCCTCGCGACGGCCGAGTTCTCGGATGGCAGCTTGCGCGATGTGACTCATGCGGCGGCTTACACGAGCAATTCGGGAATCGCCGCCGAGGTCGACGCTCAGGGGCTGGTGCGAACCGGTCGCGTGCCGGGCGAGGCAGCGATCACGGTGCAATACATGGGACAAGTCGGCGTCACGCGAGTGCTGGTTCCTCGACCAGCAGCACTCACGAAGCCGACCGAGTGGCCGGCGAACAACGACGTCGATCGGCTCGTTTGGGCAAAGCTTCAGAAGATGCAAATCGCACCGTCCGGCCTCTCCGACGACTCAACGTACTTGCGGCGACTGTTTCTCGACACGATCGGAACGCTCCCCAAGCCGGACGAAGTGCGAGCCTTTCTCGCGGACACACTCGCCGACAAACGGAGCCGAGCGATCGACGCAGTGCTCGCACGCGACGAGTACGCCGATTACTGGTCGCTGCAATGGGCGGACATCTTGCTGCTGAACCGGGACAAGCTTGGTGATCGCGGCGCGTTTGAGTTTCATCGTTGGCTCCACGAACAGTTCACTCGTAATCGGCCGTACAACGAATGGGTGCGCGAGTTGATCGTCGCGTCCGGCCGATCGGACGAGCACGGGCCCGTCAACTTCTATCGAGCAGTGCGAACACCGGATCAACTCGCCGAATCAGTCAGTCAGGCGTTTCTCGGCGTGCGCGTGCAATGTGCTCAGTGCCATCATCATCCGTTTGAAAAATGGTCGCAGTCGGACTTTTATGGCATGGCCGGGTTCTTCAATGGGCTCGAACGTAAGCCGGTGAAGACAGCTGCGGATGCGAAAGTCGAATTGGTCTATCACGCCGGCTATCGCGAAACCCGGATGCCGCTGACCGACACACTGGTGCCGACACGGCCGCTCGGCGTGGCGGAAGCGTCTCCCGTCCGTTCCGACGCGAGACTCGTCGGCCACGACGACCCGCGCATGCAGCTCGCCGACTGGCTGACTGCTCCAAACAATCCGTGGTTCGCTCGACTCGTGGCGAATCGGTTGTGGAAACATTTTCTCGGTCGAGGACTCGTCGAACCGGAAGACGATCTTCGTTCGACAAACCCTGCGACGAACGAACCGCTGCTCGATTGGCTGACCCAGCAAGTGGTCGAGAACCGTTACGACCTGAAGGCCGTGATGCGGCTAATCCTCAAATCGCGCGTCTACCAATTGACTGCCGATCCCAACGATACGAACCGTGATGACGAGCAAAACTTCTCGCATCACTACATTCGCCGTTTATCGGCCGAAGTCATGCTCGATGCGATCAGCGAAGTCACAGGATCGCCCGAACCGTTCCCCGGCCGCCCGCGCGGCACGCGAGCGATCGAACTGTGGGACAATCGCCTGCCGTCATATTTTCTCGACACATTTGGCCGCTCCGAACGGACCAGCCCCTGCGAATGCGGACGCTCCGGCGAGCCGACGATGGCGCAGGCTCTGCACCTGATGAATGCTCCGGAGGTCTCCTCCAAGGTCGCAAACTCGACCGGTCGTGTCGCACGATTGCTGCGAACTTCGCCACCGATCACCGACGCAGCGATGATTGAGGAACTGACTCTTGTGGCACTCGGTCGACTGCCGACAGAAAAGGAACTGCGCGTCGCTCAAGCCCTGTTTGCGAGCACGACCCGACGCGACGCCGCCGAAGACTACCTCTGGACGTTGCTGAACTCTTACGATTTCCTGTTCGTGCGGTGAGTCGAGAAAAGTGGAGACGTTTCGATGCTCTCAAATTTTTGTGACGGACTGGATCGGCGCGAGTTCGTGCGAGTCGGCACCGTCGGTGGACTGAGTCTCGCGAGTCTGTTGCGAGCTCAAGCGGCGGAGTTGACGCCGAAGCGCGATGTGAACTGCATTTTCATTTTCACGCTCGGAGGAATGCCGCAGCATGACATGTGGGATTTTAAGCCGGACGCACCGGCGGAGATTCGCGGCGACTTTCAAGCGATCCCGACCAATGTGCCCGGAGTGCAACTGACCGATCTGTTGCCGAAGACGGCGCAGGTCATGGACAAGCTGGCGATCCTGCGCGGCATGACGCACGGCGATTCGGACCACGGTCGCGGCTATCACATCATGATGACCGGCATGACGCCGGGGCCGGGGGATTTCAATTCGACGAAGAACAACAACGTGCATCCGTCGATCGGCTCGATGGTCGCACGAATGGCGTCCGGCGGCGGAGCGTTGCCGCCGTACATCTCAGCCCCGTGCTTTCTGAGGAGCGGCGGCCCGGCGTTCCTCGGGGCGAGCTACGCACCGTTTGTGATCGACGCCGATCCCGCTTCTCCGGAGTTCACCGTCCAAGACATCGTGCTGCCGACCGGCATCACCGATGAGCGCAGCCTCCGCCGGCAAGAAGCTCTGCGAGCGATCAATCGCTTTGAGCGAAAAGTCGCAGACCTCGGCAAGGACGTACAATCGCTCGACACGTTTTATCAGAAGGCGTACAGCCTGATGACATCGGCGAAGGCGAAGGAAGCGTTCGATATCCGCCGTGAAAAGGAATCCCTGCGCAACGACTATGGCATGACGAGCCTCGGCCAGTGTTGCTTGCTTTCGCGACGGCTGGTCGAAGCGGGTTGCCGATTCGTGTCGATCGAGAACGGTCACTGGGACACGCATCGCGAGAACACGAAGAGCCTGCGCGACCTGCTGGTGCCAAGCGTCGATCGCGCGATCCCCGCGCTGCTGCGCGATCTCGAAGCGCGCGGCTTGTTGGATTCGACGCTGGTCGTGATCGCCACCGAGTTCGGTCGCACTCCGCGCATCAACGTGATGGCCGGCCGCGATCACTGGCCAAATGCGTTTTCGATCGTCATGGCGGGGGGAGGCATTAAGGGGGGGAATGTCATCGGAGCGACGGATAAGATCGGAGCCGCCGTAACCGACCGGCCGGTCACGCCACCCGATATGGCCGCAACGATCCTGTCGATGCTTGGCATTGATCCCGACACCGTGCTGCACACGCCACTGGGCCGACCGGTTCCGCTCGCGCTCGGAGGAAAGCCGGTGACGGAGTTGATTTGAGGTTGTGTAAAAACGGTATCACGGCTGACGGCAATCGTTTTTTGAACGGGAGCAGAACGATGAATCTGAGCCGAGTTCTGTGGACTTCAGGTTTGACGCTGGCCGTCATCCTGTCGGCTCAGTCGTCGTTCGCGCAGGCCGTTCCGTCGAAGGAACCATCGAGCACGCACATCTTCCCGGCAGGTGGTCGGCGCGGAACGGCCGTGCCGGTTCGCATCGGGACGGAAGCCATGCCGCCCGGCGCGAACCTGCGATTGTGGGGCGACGGTGTTCGTGCAGCAGAGTCGCTCGGCGAGCGAGTGAAGCCGCGCTACGAACCTTCGGCTCGACGGCCGCCGCGCGACGCGGATGCGGTCGGGGCGAACATGAGTTATCCAACCGAGTGGGCATCAGAGTTCAACATCGCGGCCGATGCGCCTCTCGGCACGGCAGCTTGGCGAGTCACCTGTGGTTGGGGTGGAACGCGCGTGCGACCGTTTCTGATCGGCGACTTGCCGGAGTTCCTTGAGACGGAATCGAACTCGACGGCTGAGCGGGCGGAGCGGGTCAATCTGCCAGTGACAATCAACGGGCAAATCGCTGGTGAGCGGGACATTGACTGTTTTGTGTTCTCGGCCACATCGGGACAACTGGTCATCGCGGATCTATTCGCCGCGCGGATTGGTTCGCCGCTGGATCCGGTGGTCGAGTTGTTTGCGGCCGACGGCCGAAAGGTCCGTGCGGAAGTGAGCCGCGTTGCCGATGACAACCGGCTTTCGTTTCGCATTCCGGGGGCGGGAGATTACGTCCTGCAAATCGCGAACGTCAGCTTTCGCGGTGGGCCGGAGTTCGTTTATCGCGTGACGTTGTCCGATGCGGAGCAGGCTGAGAAAAACCAACTCGCAGACCGGACGACTACGTCCGGTCATGCTTTGAGCTCGGACGCGGGCATCCGCACTACGGAACGATTGACTCCAACAGAAGTCCTCAGGTTACCCGCCGCGATTCAAGGCCATTTCCTCAAAGCAGACAGCGAAGACTCATTCCGCATCCTGGCCAAGAAAGACGAGTTCATTGCCATCGAGTGCCGCCCGGCGTCACTGTCGTCAATCGCGATGCCAATCAGCGTTCTTGAAGATGCCACCGGTCGCGCACTGGCGAAAGCCTCCGGCGCCGAGTCGGTGGATCGTGCGTGCTTGATCGAATGGAAAGCTCCTGCCGATGGCGAGTATCGGCTGCGTGTGCGCGACCTGCAGCACGGGACTCGTGGTGGCCCGGAGTTCGCCTATCGCTTGTCGGTTCGCCAGGCCCAGCCAGATTTCCAACTGAGCCTCTCGCCCGATTACGTCAACGTGACTCAAGGGAACCGCACGGATCTCGACGTTACTGCCAAGCGCTTCGGCGGCTTCACGGGACCGATTGATCTTTCGATCACCGGACTGCCGGAAGGGGTGACGTTCGAACCGCCGCGCATCGCCGACAACCAGACGAGCCTCAAGCTGGTGCTCAAAGCGATCGACGACACTCGGCCAACCGACGCGACACTGCGCCTCATCGGCAAAGCGATGATCGCCAATCAACCGGTCGAACACGCTGCGAGCGTGGCGAGTCTTGCGGAGGCCGCGACCGCGAACAGCGTGCAGCTGACCGTGCAGCACAAGCCAATCTTCAAGCTGACTTGCAACGAGGCATACCAGTACGGACATCGCGGCACGATCTATCCCTACGCCATGCAGATCGAACGACTCGGCGGATTCGATGGCGAGATCCATGTGCAACTCTGCGAGCGACAGGTGCAAGATCTCGACGGCATCGAAGTGGTCGAGACGCTGATCCCGCCGGGAGTCACCGAATTCAAAAACTTGGTCTATTTGCCGGAGACGATGCACGCCAGCGTGCAGCATCACTGCCGGCCGTACTCGCAAGTTTGGGCGACCTTCACCGACAAATGGGGACAGCGGCAGTCGATGCTCTCGATCTGCGATAAACGCAACATGATCCGCACGATGCCGACCGTCGTGAAACTCAAGTCACTCGACGAACATGTCACCGCGCGACCAGGCACGACGGTACGCTGCCAACTGGTCTTGGATCGCACGCCAAACTTTGACGGCGCGATGGTGATTGAATTGATTGAACCGCCCGCTCGCACCGGCTTCATGGCCGAGCGTGTACGAATCGAGGCGGGGCAAACTCGCACCGAGATGGTCGTTCGCATCGACGATTCTGCGAACTGTCTGCCAGACTTGTCGTTGAGATTCCGCGCGGTCG
>Ga0194121_10001188_pt1 | contig 45207 bp, 38 predicted proteins | sample TA2MahCa50mmetaG_FD_148609 | JGI IMG/M metagenome (GOLD analysis project Ga0194121, IMG submission 148609) | Freshwater microbial communities from Lake Tanganyika, Tanzania - TA2015020 Mahale Deep Cast 50m | ecosystem: Environmental > Aquatic > Freshwater > Lake | place: Tanzania: Lake...
CGTGCCGCCATCCGCCTGCTCGAGCCGCCCCTGGCGCATCGCGATCGCGCCGGTGAACGCACCCTTCGCGTGACCGAACAGCTCCGCATCGAGCAGCGTCTCTGGAATGGCGCTGACGTTGATCGCGACGTAACGGCCGCGGTGACGCGGACTCGTCTGGTGAATCGCGCGCGCCACCATCTCCTTGCCGGTGCCGGTCTCCCCCGTAATCAAAATGGTCGCCGGCGTCGGCGCGACGGTCTCGATCAACTGAAACAGCGATCGCATCGGCGGACTCTTGCCGATCATCGACCCGAGACCGAAGCGTTCGTCGAGCTGCTGGTGCAGGTAGGCGTTCTCGCTCTTCAACCGGCGCTGCTCGAGCGCCTTGTTGAGCACGTGCATCAACTCGTCGAACTGAAACGGCTTGGCGATAAAGTCGGCGGCGCCAAGCTTGATCATGTCGACGGCATCCTTCACCGTGCCGTAGCCGGTGACGACAATCGCCACAATGCTCGGGTACCGCTTGATCGCGGCATCAATCACCTGCGCCCCGTCGACGCCTGGGAGACGCAGGTCGGAAACGATCACGTCAAAGGCAAACCCATCGAGCGCAGCCAGGGCAGCTTCGCCGTCGGCCGCCTGCGTCACCTGGTAGCCCTCGCCCGTAAGTCTTTCAGCCACCACGCTTCTCAGCGCTTCCTCATCGTCTATGAGCAGCAAGTGGGGCATAGGCTGTCAAATTATTGACAGCCTGCGCATCACTGTCAATAGCTGCATGGCTAATCTCAAAAAGGCTTGCACCGATACAACCTCTGGAGGCAAACCCCAGTGGAACGGCAAACAGTCAGCATCATGAAAGCGTGCGAAATGGTCGGCGTCAGCCGGCGCACGATCTACAACTGGATTGCGGCAAACAAGGTTGAATATCTGCGCACGGCCGGCGGCAGCATCCGCATTTTCGTGGACACGCTCTGGCGCGAGCCGGATGGCACCAAGCACCCGACGAATCACACGGCGGCGTAGGGAGATAGTTGCCAGTTGGCAGTGACCGGTTGGATGCACACGAACTCGAAAGAGCTGCTGCACAAGCTCAATAACCAACTCGGCGTGATCCTCGCGCACGCCGAGTTGCTCGAGACAAAGGCACAGGACGCGGCGCAAAAGGCGCGCGCGTCCCAGGTCGTCAACGCCGCGCTGCAGGCGATGGCGGTGTCGCGCGAACTGCGCGAAACGGTGGGCGAGAGGTAATAAGAACGACGAAGGCCGGCGGGCTGGCGGGCCAGCGTTACCCTTCCGTAAGCGCAGGACCGAAAATCATCCAACAGTCAAAATATTGGCAACAGACCATGTTTGTGCGTCAAAATACTGTCGTTGTCTGACGTGAGTTGAGACGCTGCTCCCGCGATGCCGAGGTGAGCAAGACCATATAACTATCCTATTTTTCAAATATTTATCTGGCACAGCTGGCACCGCTGCACGCTGTTGACCATCGTTATACAGGCCTGGCATCGAGGTTGCCTTAGGGCAGGCAACATGAAGAGCCACACCGCCAGTGCCAAGGCTTTGGTGCGTCAAGCTGACCGAGTGGCAGCCGGTCTGCCGTTCGTTGAGGCACTCGCGCGCCGAATGGCGTCGACGATGCCGCATTCCATCGAACTGAGCGACCTGGTGCAGGACGGCGTGATCGGATTGATTGATGCCGCGCACCGCTTTGACGACTCCCGGGGGATCAAGTTCGAGACGTTTGCCGAGCGGCGCATTCGCGGGGCGATGATCGACGCGCTGCGCAAGGATGCGTGGCCGCGCGGTGTGCGCCGCGTTCGACGCGAGCTCGAAGCCGCGCGCGAGAAGCTGCGCGCGCAGCTGGGGCATGAGCCGTCGCTCGCCGATCTCGCCGAGGCGGTGGGTTCCGACGAGAAGCGGCTGGGCAAGACGATCGTGCGCATCAACACCATTGAATCGACGTCGCCGTTCTCGAGCGCGGAGCACGTCGCCGAGACGCAGCTGCCGGCGGTGCTGGTGCCCGCCGAGCCCGAGCGGCCCGACATGCTGTACGAGCGCGACGAGGTGAAGGAGCGCGTTCGTAACGCCATCGCAACCCTGCCGGCGCGCGAGCAGCGGGTGATTGCGCTTTACTACTACAACGAAGTCACGATGAAGGACATCGGCGCCGAGCTCGGCGTCAACGAATCGCGCGTGTCGCAGCTGCATGCCCGGGCGATCCGCCGGCTGCGCGAGGCGCTCGGAGCGGAGACCACGCCGATGGCCCTTCGACTGGGCTCCGGGCACGCCGTGTCGCAGGTGCTTCTGGATGCGATTGCGGTCAGTGAAACCCGGCCGGCGATGGCCAAGGCGTCACTGCCTGAGTCGGACACACGCGTCTCGCAGGGCGCGCAGAAACGGGCGAACCTGGTGCTGGTTGCGGCTCACGACAAAGTATCCCGAGCCGCACGCAGCAAGTCTCCCAACCTGAAAGGCTTGGAGAGCCAGCGGCAGCCGGTTTCGTCCAGGAAGCGCTCGGCATCTGTGCCCGCCACGTCGCCCGTCACGAAGATGACACGACGCGCGAGGGCTGGAGTCGCCGCGGCCATCGCGCGATAGAACTGCATTCCGTCGATGCGCGGCATTTTCAGGTCGCACACGATCAAGTCGTAACGCTGCTCGGTGAGGCGGGTCAGGCCCTCCTCGCCGTCGCCGGCGCGATCCACCGCAAAGCCCGCATCGACGAGCGCCTCGGCTACGGCGACCGCGAGCGCGGGCTCGTCTTCCACCACCAGTACCCGCAGTCCCTTGAAGGCATCGAGCGAGATCGGCTGCTGCGGCGCTCGCGGCGCCGGTGCGTTCAAGTGCTGCCCAGACACCGGCAGCTCGATGAAGAAGGTTGCACCTTCGCCCTTCGTGCTCCGGTGCTCAGGCGCGCCTCCGCGCTGCCCGGAGCCGCCCGACTCCACCCAGATCCGGCCGCCGTGCTCCTGGACAATCGCATAGGCGACCGTCAGGCCGAGACCGGTTCCTTGTCCGACTTCCTTGGTCGTGAAAAACGGATCGAAGACCTTGCTCAACCGCTCCGCGGGAATGCCCGGCCCATCGTCGCTGACCTCGAGGATGGCTGATCCGTGCTCGCGATCCAGCGACGTGCGGACGGTGATTGAGCCGCGGGCGTTGGCGCCGAGGCACGCCTGCTCGGCGTTGATCAGCAGGTTCAACAGCACCTGCTTGATCTGGTGACCGTCGACGAACACCTCTGGCACGCCAGCATCGAGAGCTTCGACGACGTGGATGTTGGAGACCTTCTGTTCGTAGGCGCGCAGGGCAAGGGTTTCGCGCACCACCTGGTTCAGGTCAACCATCGCCCTGGTGGTCTGCCGCTTGCGCGCGAAGGTGAGCAGGTTCCGGACGATACGAGCGGCGCGTTCGGATTCGCCGAGGATCACCTCGAGCCCGTGCTTCGTCTTCTCGTCGACGTTGCGTTCGGCCAGCCGCTCCGCCCAAGACAGGATGGTGGCGAGCGGGTTGTTCAGTTCGTGCGCAACTCCCGAAATCGTCTGCCCGAGTGCCGCCATCTTTTCGGCCTGCAGCATCTGGTAGCGGCCATCGCGATGCTGATCGTCGGCCTTCTTGCGCTCGCTGACGTCGCGGATCAGGGCTTCGACAAACAGCATCGACGGCCCTGACGGCGGGCCTGGGAGCTGAGCGGCTTGCGGGCTTGCAACGCTCGCGTGGGCCGATACTTCGATCCAGATCGGTGGTCCGTCGATGCGGCGCACCCGCAACAGGTGGTCCTTGACGCCGCCGTCACGGCCGAGCCGCTCGATGAAGGCCTGGCGCGCGTGCGCATCCACGAACCGCGCCGCGTCGAACGGCTGCACGACAGCGTCGGCTGCGTCCGGCGCGTAGCCGAAGATTTCCTTGAGGTGCGGATTGGCGGCGAGGGTGACCGAGCCATTGGCGGCGAGGGTGCCGATGTAGACACCCTCGCGCACCGAGTCAAAGAGTCGTGCGAGACCTAGCGCTCGCGCATCCATTACAGCCTAGTGCGAGGTCTTCTTCGCAGGTGGCGGCAAGGGCGTGGGAGTCTTGCCGGATCCATAGCCCGGCGTCCACTTGCGCTCGATGGCGGCGCGAATCGAGCGAACGTCGGCGCCTGACTGGTACATCTGCATCGCCTCACGCGCGACGTCGATGCAGATGGTGCAACCGAAGCCGTGCGTATCCCACTCGAGCACGTTGCCCTTCTGGTCGCGGCGGGCGATGAAACACGCGTCGTTGGCTTTGTGCCCCTGGCTGCCGCATCCGCAGTAGCACGGCACGTAAGACAAGATCTCAGGGTATTGGGCCGCGAAGTCGTAGGTCGCGCGCACAATGTCCATCGGGCGCACCGGTGGGAAGCCGACGTTCGGGAGGGGCGGCGTCGTAAGACGCGCCCTCGGGGCAGGCTTTGGCGCAGGCGCCTGATTGGTGGCCGCGGTCGCGGAAGCGGGCGTCCTGGTCACCGCGCGCACCGCCGAGGTCTTCTGTGGGGTCGCCTGCGTCGCCGCAGCCACGACCGTGGCGATCAGTCCAACACTGGCGAAAACGAGCAACCGGGTCACGTGACGCAGAGCCTTCATGGAGACAACGTTATATCAGGGATCAGGGATTAGGGGTCAGGGATCGGCTGACCGCCCAAAGGCGGACGCCAAGTCACTTTCGGCCGACCACCCAGGTGGCGGCGAACACCAGCACGGCGGCGATCACGATGCGCGCCGAGATGGGCTCGTCGAGCAGCCACGTGCCCAGCGCGACGGCGATCATCGGGTTGATGTAGGCATAGATCGAGACGAGCTGCAACGGCAGATATTGAATCGCGTAGATGTAGGCGGAGTACGCGACCAGCGATCCGGCGATGGCCAGATGGCTCATCGCTGCGAGCGTTCGAGGCGTGAACGACACGCGCGCCCAGTCCCCCTGCGCGGTCGCGGCCGTCAGCAGCATGATGCCGCTGAAGATCATCTGCATGGCGGTTGATCGAAAGGGATCGTTGCCAAGCTCGTGCCGCTTGGTGAACGACGTGCCGGCAACCCAGCCGATGCACGCCAGCTGAATGGCGATGACGCCGATGACGAACATCCGCCCGTTCGATCCACCCCTCGCCATCTCCGGCCACACCAGCACCACGATGCCCGAGAAGCCCAGCGCCAGGCCGATCAGCGAGCGACGTGAAAACCGCTCGCCGTCCGGCAGAAAGCGCTCAATCAGCGCCGTCCAGAACGGCGTGGTTGCAATCAGCACCGCGGTCAATCCGCTGGCCACGTATTGCTGCGCAAAAACGACGAAGCCGTTGCCGACGACGTTCATGAGGAAGCCGAGCAGCGCGAGCGGCGCCCACTGGTGCGGGCCGGGCAGCCCGCGTCCGGTCGCGAGCATGAACGCCGACAGCACGACGCCGGCCGCCATCCATCGCAGGCCGGCCACCAGCAGCGGCGGAATCGACTCGAGCGCGATGGTGATGGCCAGGTAGGTGGTGCCCCAGACGATGCAGACCGTGAGGAATGCGACCCAGGCCAGCGAAGGAGCCGTGGCGCTAGTCACGACTGGTGGCTGCGTCCTTCAGCGTCAGCTCCTTCGGTATCGAGATCCGCGGATCCTCCTTCACCGTTTCGAGCACGATCGTCGTTCGAGTCGACGTGACAGTGGGTGTCGCGCCAATCTGCAGGCGGAGGATCTGGCCGAGATGTTCCGCATCGCGCGCGCGGACCTTCAGGAAGAAGCAATCATCGCCGGCGACGTGGTGCACTTCCAGGACCTCGGGAATGCGGGAGAGCTCGTACGCGGAGGGCATCTCCGGGCCCATGTCCGTGCTGCGGACGGCAACGAACGCCAGCATGCCGCGCTCGACCACGTGAGGGTCGATAAGTGCGACGTAATCCTTGATAATGCCCCTGGATTCGAGTTTCCGCAGTCGTTCAAGGATCGCCGAAGGGGCGAGGCCGACGGCCTTGGCGAGCTCGGACTGTGTCGTCCTAGCGTTGTACTGAAGAATATCTAGAATTGAAGCATCAATTCCGTCGATAATTCTGTTAAATGCCATATAGACAGAATTATATTCTAAAAATGGTGTCAGGCAAGAACTGAGAAAAATGTGACTTTCTGGAGAGAAGCGTCGCCAGAGGCCAGGAAGGCCCTGCTGGCAGCCTCCATGGGGTGGCTGCTGGATGCCTTTGACGTGATGCTGTACGCCCTGATTCTGACCGCCGTCATCGCGGAGCTCGGTCTGGACAGGGCCACCGGCGGGGCAATGGCGTCCTTCACCCTTGGGGCATCGGCGCTCGGCGGCCTGATTTTCGGGGTGATTGCCGACCAGCTCGGTCGAACCCGCGCGCTGTCGTTGAGCATTCTGCTCTATTCCATCTTCACCTTTGCATGCGGACTGGCGCAGAACGTCTGGCAGTTTGCGATCTTCCGCATCCTGCTGGGCCTCGGCATGGGCGGCGAGTGGGCGAGCGGCGCGGTGCTGGTCAGCGAGACCTGGCCGGAGAAGCATCGCGGCAAGGCGCTCGGCATCATGCAGAGCTGCTGGGCGATCGGTTACGGCCTCGCCGCAGTCGTCGTCGCCATCGTCTTGCCGCGATTCGGTTGGCGCGCCGTGTTCTTCACCGGCATTGCCCCGGCGTTGTTCACGCTCTGGATTCGCCGGAGTGTCAAAGAACCGGAGATGTGGGTCAGGCGGGGATCAGGGATCAGGGAGCAGGGACCAGGGGAGGGATCAGGAGCGGGATCGGCGACCGGCAAGTGCCGCTTCCCCTTACGGCTGGCACTGCTCCTTACCGCGATGAATGCGGCAACGATGTTTGCCTGGTGGGGACTGAACCTCTGGGTGCCTTCGTACCTCTCACTGCCGACGACCCAGGGCGGCGTGGGCCTCTCGACCGCAACGATGTCGATGTTCATCATCGCGATGCAGGTGGGCATGTGGCTTGGCTACGTGACGTTCGGATTCATCAGCGATGCGTTCGGACGGCGGCCGACCTACATCGGCTACCTGCTGATGGCCGCGCTGCTGGTGTGGTTCTACGGGTTCGCGCGTGAGCCGTGGGTGCTGCTGGTGCTAGGACCGTTCGTGGCGTTCTTCGGCACGGGCTACTTCAGCGGCTTCGGTGCCGTCGCGTCAGAGATTTTCCCGACGTCGATTCGAGCGACCGCGCTCGGTGTCACCTACAACAGCGGCAGACTGCTCAGCGCCGTGGCGCCGTTCGTCGTGGGGACCATGGCGCAGAATCGCGGCTTCGGCGCGGCGTTCACGCTGACTGCCGTCGCCTTCATGATTGCCGCAGTGATGTGGATTGGAATTCCGGAAACCAAGGGACGGAGACTCAATTGACTATTCACCCCTTGTACAACACCCTGCCTAGCCGCTTGTTCCAGGCGGTGAACTCGTCTTCCGACGGATCCTCGGCGATCGCCTTTCTCACCTGATTCAGCTTCGCGTCAAGGTCGTCGACCGATGCGACGATGAAGGCCTCAACGGTTTTCGGCTCGACCGGCGATCCGTGCTCGCGGACGCCGTGGTGAGACGCGATGAGATGCTCGAGCTGCGCGCGCAACTCGAGCGGGAAACCTGCGATGATGGTGCACGCCTCGCGCACCATCATCAGGCCGAGCGCAATGTGGCCTACGAGATTGCCGTCGCGCGTGTAGCTGGCCGCGCCGCCTTCGTAGGCCAGTTCCTGCAGCTTGCCAATATCGTGGAGCACGACCCCCGCCAGGACGAGATCCTCATTGGCGCCATACGCGCGCGCGACGAAACGGCCGACGTCCGCCATCCGGGTGATGTGCTCGAGGAACCCGCCGCGGTACGCGTGATGGATCTGCTGGGCGGCGGGCCAGACCTTCAGCTGCTCGGCGTGATCGGCGACGATGCGGTTCAAGAGGACGCGGATGTGATCGTTTGTGACGGCCTGCAGGTGTCCCTGCAGCTCGGCCCACATGTCATCGATCGGCCGAGGGGCGCTGAGGATGCAGTCTTCCTCCCGAAAACCCTGCAGCCGGTCCTGATCGGGGTTGATGCGCCGGATCGACGACAACACCAGCTGCACCTGACCGTTGTAGAGACTGCCGCGGCCCTCGACGCGGACGAACTCGCCGGCCTCGAACTCGCTCTTGTACCGATCGACGCCATGCATCAACTTGCCGACGATCTGCGCGGAGGAGTCCTGGAGAGAGAGGAACACGAACTCGCTGCCACTGCGGCCGGAGCGAAGCTCCTTGTAGGCGCAGAGGTAATAGCCCCAGCCGGAATCTTCGACGGCCAGCGATGCGAGTCGTGGGAGTTTGATCACTCGTCAAGCGGCCCCAGCAGCCGCCGCACTCCAAACCTCATTCTGAACCCAGCGCGAAGGTCATGGTGCCGTCGGCGGCGATTCTTCCGTTCACACGAGCACAGCCGTACAGGACGCCCATGCGGCTTCGCAACCGCCTGACCGTGGCTTCGATCACCAGCACGTCGCCCGGGTAAACAGGCGCGCGGAAGCGGACGCGCCCCATGCCACGGAAGAAGATCAGTGAATTCTTGTTCTCGGGCTTGGCGAGAATCATGATCGCGCCAACCTGCGCCACGGCCTCGGTGAGAATCGTCGGGGGCAGCGTGGGGCGGCCGTTCACCGGCCGCGACAGGTAGGGCTCGTTCAGCGAGACGTTCTTGATACCGACGATGCGCTGGTCCGGCTCGAAGTCGATAATGCGGTCGACCAGCAAGAAGGGCGATCGATGCGGAAGGATCCGCTCAATTGCCGAATAATCAAGGGGGAGTGTCAGGTCCATTCGGATCGGGGATCAGGGATCAGGGCGCCAAGACGAATTATACTTCGGAGGTTTGGAGGCCCTTGCAATGCGAACGCTTCTGGTAATTGCCGCCGTTGTCGTCTCCTCGCTCACGATTGTGTCCGGGCAGGGCAAGCGTCCGGCGACGTTCGATGATGTGCTCGGCATCAAGGCGGTGCAGAGCGCGGCGATCTCGCCCGACGGCAAGCAGGTGGTTTACACCGTGCGGCAGTGGGTGGCCGAGCAGGATTCTTCGGCTCAAGCGCGTCCGCGAGCCGACGAGGCTTCGCTCAGGACGGGGCGGATGGAGGCGCGGACGCATGTCTGGCGGGTCGCGACCGACGGGAGCACCGCCGCGCGGCAGATGTCATTCGGCGAGCGCGGTGACAGCCAGCCGCAATTCTCACCGGATGGCAAGTTCATCAGCTTCATATCCTCCCGCGGTGCGGCCGACGCAAAAGCGCAGATCTACCTCATGCAGGTTGACGGCGGTGAGTCATGGAAGCTGACCGACGCCAGGGAGAGCGTCAGCGCCTACTCCTGGGCTCCCGACTCCGGGCGCCTTGCATACGTTGCGACCGATGCGCGCAGCGCCGAAGAGGAAGCCAGCATCAAGAAACGCGACGACGAGCGGGTGTTCGAAGGCGACTTCCGCTACGCGCACGCCTGGGTCGTGGACGTCGCAACCAGGGAGGCGACGCGCATCACCGAAGGGACCAGCTACACGCTGCAGGGCGCGCCGTCGTGGTCGCCGGACGGCAAGCAGGTGGTGTTTGCCGGCGCGACCACGCCAATGCTCAGGGACAACCGCCGCGACGTGTACCTCGCCGACCTGGCGTCGAAGCGAGTAGAACAGCTGAGCACCAACTGGGGCGCCGATGGCGCGCCACGCTGGTCGCCGGACGGTTCGACAATCGCCTGGACGAGCGAGCCCAACACCACCGCCCCGCTGCCAGACGGCACTGCATCGAGCGTGATTCGCCAGAACCGCCTGATGCTCTATGACGTCAAAGCGAAGACGATCAAGGACACGCTGACGCCGCAGTTCGACACCGACGCCGGCACTCCGATCTGGACCAACGAAGGCAAGCGCGTCATGTTCTTCAGCGGCAGGCGCGCCTACGTGGAGGCGTTTGCCTACGACCTGACGACCGGCGCCTACACGCAACTGACGCAGAGGCGGACCATCAACGGCACGTCGGTCAGCCGGGACGGCAAGACGATCGCCGTGACGATGGATACGCCGGACACGCCGACCGAGATTTACGTGACCGACCCGTCGTTTGCAAACCTGAGGCGGCTGACGCACACCAATCCACAGCTGGCCGAGATCAGCCAGGGCGAAACCGAAGTCGTGACCTGGAAGAGCAGCGACGGCATGGACGTCGAAGGTGTGCTCCTGAAGCCGGCCGGTTTCCAGTCAGGCAAGCGCTATCCAACACTGGTGGTCGCGCACGGCGGTCCCGCCGGCGCCTTCGTCAACGGCTTCAAGCTCGGCGGCCTCGAGGGCGGCCAGGTGTGGGCCGGCAAAGGCTGGGCGGTGTTCTATCCCAACCCGCGGGGCAGCTCGAATTACGGAGAGAAGACACTGGCCGCCAACGTCAACGACTGGGGCGGAGGCGACTTCAAGGACATCATGAGCGGCGTGGACGCGCTGGTGGCGCGTGGCCTCGCCGATCCCGACAAACTGGCGCACATCGGCTGGAGCTACGGCGGCTACATGACGGCGTGGACGATTACGCAGACGACGCGCTACAAGGCGGCGATGGTCGGTGCCGGCCTCACCAACATGTGGAGCATGTACGGCACAAACGACATTCCCAGCGTGCTGATTGCCTATTTCGGCGGCATTCCGAACAAGCAGACGCTGCCGCTCTACCTGGATCGATCGGCCATGTCGCACATCGACAAGGCGACCACGCCGACGCTCATTCTGCATGGCGCCAACGACGAGCGTGTTCCGGTCGGCCAGGCCTATGAGCTGTACCGCGGGCTGAAGGATCGCGGCAAGCCCACCGAACTGGTGCTCTATCCGCGTGCGGGCCACGGCATCACCGAGTACTACCACCAGAAAGATCGCATGCAGCGGATCTACGACTGGGTGACGAAGTACACTCTGGGCACAGTTGGAAACACGACGGCACGATAGTCAGGGATCAGGGGCCGCGCCGTCGGACGCCGACCTGCTGGCCATCCTCGCTGAACTGGCCAGAGAAGTCAGCTCGGTGCTGGACCTCGACGACCTTCTCGAAAAGATCCCCACCCTCATTTCGCGGCTGACGAAGTTCAGCGTCTTCTCCGTCTACCTGCTGGACGAACAGCGGCAGGAGCTGGCGATTGCGTATGCGGTCGGCTATCCCGAAGAGATCGTCAAGCATTTCACGCTCAAGGTGGGCCAGGGCACGGTCGGCCGCGCCGTCGAGGAGCAGCGGACCATCCTGCTCGACGACGTGGACAGCGACCCGCATTACCTGGCGGTGGTGCCCGGAGCGAAATCGCAGTTAGCGGTGCCGCTGCGCCACAAGGGCCAGGTGATCGGCGTGCTCAACCTGTTGAGCGAAACGACGGCCGCCTTCACCGAACGTGACGAGTGGATCCTGCGCCAGTTCGGCGCTCACGTCGCCCAGGCGATTGCCACGGCACGCCTGTTCGAGTCTGAGCGCGAATACGCCGAGACCCTGGAGACGCTTGCCGAGATCGGCCGCGAGATGAGCGCCATTCTCGATCCCGAGGAGCTGCTGACGCGTCTGGCTCAGCTGATCAAGCGCGTCATCGACTACCGCATCTTCGGCATCGCACTGCTGGACGAAGCGTCTCAGACACTCGATTTGAAGGTGACGATCAAGTTTGGCGACAACCCGCGCGCGGTCGCGCCGGTGAAGCTCGGCGAGGGGCTGGTCGGCTACGCCGCGCTCCACAAGGAAGTGGTGCTGGTCCCGGACGTGACGAAAGACCCGCGCTACATCGACGCCGTGCCGGGCGTGCGATCGGAGCTGGTGGTGCCGCTGCTGCTCAAGGACCGCTGCCTCGGCGTCTTCGACCTGGAAAGCCCGGAGGTCAATGCCTTCAATCGCAAGCACGTCAAGCTGCTGACGCTGCTGGCCTCGGAAGCGGCGGTGGCCATTGAGAATGCGCGGCTGGTCGAATCGATTCGCGAGAACGAGGCCCGCTTCGAAAGGGAGCTGCGCTTCGCGCAGCGCGTCCAGATGGCGCTGCTGCCGCAGGAGCTGCCGAAGCGGCTGCGCGGCGTGGACGTGGCCTGGCGCTTCGACCCGATGCGCGAGCTGGGCGGCGACCTGTGCGATTTCCTCGCACCCGAGGCCAGCACCCTGGTCGTCGCGCTTGGCGACGTGTCGGGCAAAGGCGTACCGGCCGCGCTCTATGGCGCAGCGATTGGCGAGATGATTCGCGGCCGCACGTTCCGGCGCCGCCTCGAGAAGAACCCGACCACGCCGGCGTCGGTGCTGGCGGGCATGAACCGCATCCTCTACGAACGCAACCTCGAGGAGTACTACTGCACGCTGTGTTACGCGATGTTCGAATTCAAGAAGAAGGTCGTGACGTTCGCGAACTCGGGACTGCCGTTTCCGGTGAAGTGCACCAACGGCAAGGCGGAGCAGATCAACCTCCCCGGCATCCCCCTGGGATCGTTCGGCAGCTCTCAATACGACGACTTCGAAATCCCGCTCGCGGTCGGCGACGTGTTCGTGCTGTGCTCAGACGGCATTTTCGAGGCGTTCGACGAGCAGGGGCAGGAGTTCGGCGCCGCCCGCGTGATCGACATCATCGAACGCACCTGCGACCAGCCGGCCACGGAAATCGTCAATGAGGTATTGGCCGCCGTGCAGACCTTCTGCGGCGAGGCCCCTCAGGCCGACGACCGGACGGCGGTCGTTGTAAAAATAAACTCGTTAGGATCTGCTCAGGCGTCCAGGCCTCCGGGCGTCCAGGCCTCCAGCGAAACCTCGTAGTAGGGCCCGACAGCCTGACGGCCTGACAGCCCGACAGCCTGCCTTAGTGGGCGTGAGCGTGCGGGTGATGACCTTCGACGCCGCCGAGTTCGTCGCCGTGGTGATCGACGTGGGTGGCGGCCGTGAGGTAGATCGCGCCGAGCGTCAGGAAGATGAAGGCCTGCAGCGGGCCGACAATCAATCCCAGGAACTGAATCGGCAGCGGGGCAATGAACGGGACGATGCTGGCGATGATCAGCACCACCAGGTGCTCACCGAAGATGTTGCCGAACAGGCGGAGCGTCAGCGACAGCACGCGCGACAGGTGGCTGATGATCTCGATGACGAAGATCAGCGGCGCCATGACGATTGGCACGCCCGGCATCACCGCGAAGTGCAGGATGTAGCCGACCAGTCCGTTGGCCTTGATGCCCTGCCAGTGATAGTAGAGCCACAGCGAGATGGCGCAGGCAAACGGCACGTTGATGTTGCCGGTCGGCGAGCCGAGGCCGGGAATCTGCCCCATCAGGTTGCCGAACAGGATGAAGACGAACAGCGTGCCGAGCAGCGGCAGGTACTGCCGGCCGCGCAGCCCCATGTTGCCCTCGAGCACGCCGACGATGAAGGTGACGACGTCTTCGAGGACGATCTGCAGCTTGCCGGGATTGTCGACGCTGAGCGATTTGCGGATGGCGAGCCCGAGGAACAGGATGATCAGCGTAATCAGCGCGCTGAAAACCACGTGATCCGGCGCATGGACATGCAGCGGCGCCAACAGCATGTTGACGATGGCGACGAGCGGCGAGGGATGTTCAAGAGCTCCCACAGCTTTGACATTGTACTCCTTTTCACAAGGTCAGGACTGCGGGCTACGGGCTGCGGGCAAACGGGCCGACGGGCGAACGGGCCAATTTGTATTCGTAGGCCGAAGCCCGTAGCCCGAAACCCAGTCCTTACATGTACTTAATCGACTTTTCGCGCATGTGCAGGCCGAAGCTGCGGCCGCCACTCCAAAGGCTGTGCCAAACAGACCAGCACCACAGCAGGGGCGCAGAAGGGCCGCAGAAGGCTCAGAAAGAACCGGGAAAACACCAAAGAGCGCAAACGCTCGAATCAGAGGAGCGGTGAGCTTGCTGTCACTTGCGGCTGACGGCTGTCCTCAATACACGCCGAGATATCTGTCCATCTCCCAGGGCGAGACGTGCCGGATGTATTCGTCCCACTCCTCGCGCTTGGCCTCGAGAAAGTGGTTGAAGATGTGCTCGCCCAGCGTCTCTTTGACAAGGTCGTCCTTTTCGAACGCATCCAGCGCTTCGCTGAGGTTGGCCGGCAGGTCATCGATGCGGAGGTGGCGCCGCTCGCGGTGGCTCATCTTGTAGATGTTCTTGTTCACGGGCGGCCCGGGATCGATCTGCCTGTCGATCCCGTCGAGGCCGGCCCGCAGCATCATTGCGAGCGCCAGGTACGGGTTGCACGACGGGTCCGGCATGCGCAGCTCGAGGCGCGTGGCGGGACCCCGCGCGGCCGGCACGCGCACCAGCGGGCTGCGGTTCTTCTCGGACCACGCAATCGCTGTCGGCGCTTCGAAGCCCGGCACGAGACGCTTGTACGAATTCACCAGCGGGTTGGTGATCGCACAGAAGCCCTTGGCGTGCTGCAGCAGTCCGCCCACGTAGTGCAGGCACGTTCGGCTCAACTGGATCTCGGCCTTCGCATCAAAGAACGCGTTGTTGCCGTCCTGGTAGAGCGACTGGTGGGTGTGCATGCCCGAGCCGTTCACGCCGAAGATTGGCTTCGGCATGAAGGTGGCGTGCAGATCGTTGTTCAGCGCGACGTTCTTGACGATGAACCGGCAGGTGCTGACGTTGTCGGCCGCGATCAACACGTCGTCGTAGTGAAAGTCGATCTCGTGCTGGCCGGGAGCGACTTCGTGATGGGCCGCCTCGACGTGAATGCCCATCTGTTCGAGCGCGACGACAATTTCGCGGCGGACGTCCTCGCCGAGATCGATTGGGGCGAGGTCGAAGTAGCTGGCGCGGTCGTGCGTTTCGGTGGTCGGCCTGCCGTCGCGGCGCAGGAACAGGAAGAACTCGGTTTCGGGGCCGGCCATCATGGTGAAGCCGCGGTCGGCGGCCATACGAATGACGTTCTTGAGCGTGGTCCGCGGGCATCCGGCAAACGGGCTGCCGTCAGGATTGGCGATGTCGCAGATCAGCCGGCCGACGCGCGCGCCGCTCGGATCGGTCCAGGGGAAAACCTGAAAGGTCGACAGGTCTGGCCGCAGGTACATGTCCGATTCTTCAATGCGGACGAAGCCCTCGATCGACGAGCCGTCGAACATGATGTTGCCGTCGAGTGCCTCGCCGAACTGGCGGTCGGGGACCTCCACGTTCTTGATGACGCCCAGGATATCGGTGAACTGAAGGCGAAGGAATTTCACCCGTTCCTTCTCGGCCCGTTCGAGGATCTCCCTCTTTTCGCCCGACTTCGCGACCATTGCGTGATGCTAACAGGCCAACGGGCCAACCGGCCATCGGGCCATTAAAAAAGATTGCGTTTTTGTAGTGCGCCCCCAGGCTGACTCGGGGCGGTCCTTTGACGTCAAAGGTCTTTGTGAGGTCCCTTCCTATGAAGAACGTGAAATTCGGAATGTTCAGGCCGGGACTGCTGGTGGCGGTCGGGTTCGCGGTTTCGAGCTTGGACGCGCAGGAAGCGGCCGGCGAGAGCGCGGGCGCGAATGGTCACAGGTGTTTGGTGACGATGTCCTTGACGTGCTGGCCGTTGTTCACCACTTTGACGGTGAAGCCGGCGCACTTCAGCGGCAGCCGGGCGACAAGCTCGATATCGAGATCGTCTTCAGCGAGGATCACGTTCATCGGCGGCGATGAGCGATGCTAGCCTACGCGCTTTGTGCCTCTGGTGGCTGCGCAATATCGCTGACATCGCGCGTGTCGGGCTGGGCGATTGGTATAGTGAGGGTCGCAAGCTGGGCGGCGATGATCGCGGCCAGCGCGACTTTCGCCTCGTCTACGGCCTGACCCGCTTTCAGCTCGACCGACAGGACGCCGGCCGGACCGGTTGGACCGCACATCGGCACCGCTAACGCCGCCGGCGCGGACTCGGTGGCGGCGCTCACCCTTGGTGCGTTCTCGCGTAACGCAGCCGCAGTGAGGTTCGCACCGTCCCTCCGCACTTTGCCGAGGCGCTGCACCAGTCGCGGATCGAAGCCGTGGGTGGCCACGGGTGAGAGCGAGCTGCCGTCGCTTGACGCGACCCAGACAATCAAACCGGTCGCGTCGAGCAGGCTGCCGACGCGCGCGAGCGCGGCCGGCAGTGCGCCGGCATCCGCAAGCGCGGACAGGTCGGCGCAAATTTCCGAGACGGTCCGCACTGTCGAGATCGCCACGCCAGCCGGGGCTGCGGGCGTGAGTGGTGCCTCAAGCAGTTGTGGTGCGGCGGACTCCGGCACCGGCGCCTGTCTGCTGAGCGCCTCCTTGAGGTGGTTGCGCCACTGGGCCGGATCCTGCACGGCGCTCGGCTGCGCCGTAGGCAGGAACAGCAGCGCGATCGCGACCCAGAGGGCCAACGCCCCGCCTGCAAGCATCAACTGCTCCTGCTGGATCACGGCTTGTCGGCTGCCATGGCGGCGCTGCAGGCTGCCGCGAATCGACTGGACATCGCTGGTCATCGCCGCCAGGACATCGCGTACTTCCGTGAAGATGACGTCGCCGGCCAGTTGCATCTCATCGCGGCTGACGTAGGTGCGGGCGCGGCGCTCCGCGGCTTCGAGCTGCTTGACCGCATCGATCGACTGCTTCAGGGATCCGCCTGCCGTCGACACCATCGCATCCAGCGTCGTCAGGCGCTCGCGCAGGCTCTCAATACCATCCTGCGCGCGTCTTCCCCAGAACGGCAGCCCCTGGCCGGGCGCCACGTAGGCGTGCAGCGAGGCGCGCAGGTCGAGCAGCAAGTCGGCCGTTGCGCTGACGACCTGTTCGGAGAGGGCGGCCGCCTGTCGTTCAGCGGCGAACGCGGATTCATCCTGGAAGGCGCGGTATGCGAGGCCGGCCGTGGCCAGCGCGCCGATGACGAAGCAGGCAATCCGAACGGACCTGCGATACACGGGGGAAGGATAGCGCAAAACAGTCAACAGTCGACAGTCAACAGTTAAGAGTTTTCAGTCAACGGTCTTCAGTTCAGTCTGGCAGTCTGGCAGTCTGGCAGTCGGGCAGTCGGGCAGTCTGGCAGTCGGGCAGTCGGGCAGTCTGGCAGTCGGGCAGTCGGGCAGTCGGGCAGTCGGGCAGTCGGGCAGTCGGGCGGTCGGGCGGTCGGGCGGTCGGGCGGTCGGGCGGTCGGGCGGTCAGGCGGTCGGGCACACGACTGATCGGACTGTGGACTGGACTGCCGACTCTTGACTGACAACTCTTAACCGCCGACTGTCGACTGCTGACTGCTGACTGTCGTCAGAACGTCGGCAGGTAGGGCGTGAGCCACTGCGCGATGATCGTGAACCGGTTGGTGAAGATCAGGATGCCGATCACGATCATCAGCAGGCCGGACACGATCTCGATGGCGCGATAGTGGCGACGGATCTTGGAGAAGGCGACGAAGAACTGGTTGATGGCAAGCGCGGTGAGCAGGAACGGGATGGCCAGGCCCATTGAGTAGATCGACAGCAGCAGGATGCCCTGGTTGACGGACTCCTGCTGGGCGGCCACCAGCAGGATCGCCGACAGGATCGGGCCGATGCAGGGCGTCCAGCCGAACGCGAACGAAATGCCGACAATCACTGCGCCGAGCATGCCGGCCGGCTTGGTGCTGGTCTGGACGCGTGCTTCGTTGAGCAGGAACGGGATCTTGAAGACGCCGATGGTGTGCAGGCCGAAGAGGATCAGCAGCACGCCGGCGATCTTCCCGAAGATCGTCAGCCGCTCCATGAGGTACTGCCCGAGGACGGTTGCCGAGGCGCCGAGCGAGACGAAGACGAGGGAGAAGCCGAGAATGAAGAACAGCGAGGTGATGATGACCTGTCGCTTGGCGGCGGCGCTCACCCCCGCGCCAGCGGCCCGGCTGCCGGCGCCGGTGGTGGCCGGAGCCATACCGCGCATCTCTTCGAGCGAAACCCCTGAAATGAACGACAAATACCCCGGGATCAGGGGCAGTACGCACGGTGAGATGAAGCTCAGGACACCCGCGATGAACGCGCCGAAGAGAGAAACATTCTCCACGTTACTCCGAGGCGCGCGAGATCTCTTCCGTGACAAGGCGCAGCGGAATCACGGTGGGCTGGGACATCTGCTCCATCTGGACGTTGTGTCCCTTCACCGGCGGCAGGTCCTGGAACATGGTGTCCCACTTCCAGCGCTCCATCGGGTTGCTGGCCTCGAGCCAGTGTTCGGCACTGACCGGGCGATTGAAGACCTGGTCGACCAGGCCCGCGTAGGCGGCGTTGCCGGAGAGGTGTGACGCCACGTCGATGCGAACCTGCTGCGACGTGGTGTAGGTGTAGGGCAGTCCGAGCGATGCGGCGACGCTGGTGAGAATCTGCCAGTCTTCGACCGACTGACCGGGCGCGTTGATCGCCTTCGAGACGGCCTGCACCGTGCCCTGGTCGTTGGTGTAGGTCGCGTCCTTCTCGACCCAGGCTGCGCCGGGCAGCACCACGTCGGCGACCTTCGCCAGTTCGGTCTGCAACACGCCCTGGTAGATGAGGCAGGCCAGCCGGCCGCTCTTGCGGGCGTCGGCGATCCACGACACATCGCCCATTGAGCCGTCCGGGCCGGGATCAACGATGTAGAGCACCGAGACGCGGTTTGAATCGAGCGCGCTGCGGAGGGCGGAGAGGTCGGCATCGCCGTCGCCCGTGCTGACGACCGACAGGCCGAGATCCGTGGCGCCACTGACGTTCGGTGCATCGATCGAGGGGACGCGGAACCTGGTGTTGGGTGGCTGAGGCTTTTCGGTCCGCCGCCACGCGACGTGCACATGCGAGGCGCCGCCTTCACCCTTCAGGTCCTCGGCGATGCGCTTGAGCAGGTACATCTCTTCGTGCGAGGCGTGCGCGGAGGCGAGCATGCGCACCGAGGCGGGATCCTTGCGGCCGGCGGCGTTGAGCAGGTCCCGCACCTTCATCAGCGCGTCTTTCCAGGTGGCCGACTGCTGCACGAGGTCGCCCGTGTTGATCAGCGGCTTGCGCAGGCGCTGATCGCCTTCGACCCACAAGTACTGGAAGCGGCCGACGTCACACATCCAGAAGTCGTTGACCTGCGGGTTGTAGCGCGGCGTCATGCGAGCCAGCCGCGCGCCCTTGGCCCATTCAGGCTTGGCCTTGAGCCACGCCGTGGTGCTGCAGCCTTTCGAGCACAGCGTGCACGTGGTGTCCACCGCGTGCGGGTTGTCCCACGGACGCGAGCGGAAGCGGTACTGCTTGGTGGTGATGGCGCCGACCGGGCAGACGTCCACCAGGTTGCCCGACAGGATCGAATGCACACCCTGCTCGTTGAACGTCGCGATCTCGCTGCCGTTGCCGCGATTGATGGTGCCGATCTGCGCGTCGCCGTCCACTTCGGCCATGAAGCGGCTGCAGCGGGTGCACAGGATGCAGCGATTGCGGTTGAGCATCAGCGTCGGACCGAAATCGACGTCTGCCTTCACGCCCTCGCCGTCGAAGGTGCGGCGCGGGAAGTCCATGCGGCTTTGGTCGTTGCCGAACGCGTATGAAAAGTCCTGCAGGGGGCACTCACCGCCCTTGTCGCACACCGGGCAATCGAGCGGGTGATTGATCAGGAGGAACTCGAACACGCCTTTGCGGCCGTCGACCGCCTCGGGATCCTGCGTGTGCACCACCATGCCTTCGGCCACCGGCGTCGAACACGACGTCTGCAGCTTCGGCATCTTGTCGATCTTCACCAGGCAGACGCGGCACGACGCGTCGATGCCCAGACCGGGGTGGTAGCAGTAATACGGGACCTGGATGCCGGCTTCGATCGCGGCCTTGAGGACCGTGGTGCCCCTGTGAACAGACAGCTGCCGACCGTCGATGGTCAGCGTCACCATTTCCATAACTAGGAAATTCTACTTCAGGGCTACGGGCTTCGGGCTACGGGCTATTTTCTTTCTATCAACGCGATAGCCGCACCGTCCGGATTCGCCTCGACCGAGCGGACCGTGCCGGTGAGGGGCAGCTGGGCCACCACCGAGGCCTCGTTCAGGAGGACGAGGGATTCTGCGGTTCTTCCGTCGGCGTAGGTCACGGCCACCGTGACGGGCACGTCGTAGACATCCCCGACCTGCTCGAAGCGCACGATCAGGTCCTGGCCCTCGATCGCGGTGCTGTAGCGGATGCGCGGGATGCCGCTGTCGTAAATCCAGCGCTCGAAGAAACGGTTCAAGTCCCGCTTGCTGGCGCCTTCCATGGCCCGGCGGAGATCGTCGGTGCCGGCCTTCCTGAAGCGGTGTTCGGCGTAGAACGTCTTCAGTCCGGCGAAGAACGCCTGGTCACCAATGGCCCGGCGCAGCATGTGGAGCACCGCGGCGCCCTTGTTGTAGACCAGGGCCCGGAACACGCGCGGCTCGCTTCTGATGTGGCCCAGGCGGTAGCCGAGATACACCGGCCCCTGGTCGGAATCGTCGATGGCCCACTTCCGGAACTGCCGCAGCACGTCGCGAAACGCACCTTCGCCGCGCCGTTCTTTCGCGTAGAGCGCGGCGAAGTACTGGGCGAAGCCCTCGCTCAACCACTGCTCGTGGTAATTCTTCCAGCCCACGGCCTGTCCGAACCACTGGTGTGCGAGCTCGTGCGCGACGAAGAACTCCGGGAAGCCCTGGAACGATGCCGGATCGTTGCGAAACCCAAACGACTGGACCGGCGGCGGATTGTTCAGCATGGCGAAGTAACCGGGCGCATGGCCGCCGGGCCGGTCGTCCTCAACCATTGCCAGGGTGATCTCGTCGTACGGCACATCGCCGGTGAGCGACGCATAGAGCCGCAGCACCTCGGCGGCGGTGCCGATCGCGTCGCGCGCGCGCGACGCCTGGCGTTTCGTGGCATCGACGTTCAGCCTCACTGTGTTGCGCGCGCCGACCGGTGGAATCGACACGGCCGCATGCAGGCGGGTGATCTGCTGCGCGAGCGTGCTCGCACCGCTCATGTCCGGGGGCGCAGTCCTGGTCGGCACGATGTCGAGCGCCACCGTGGCCGAATCCACGCGCGACATCTTGCTAATCACGACCGCCAGGTAGCGGACGGGCTGAGGCGCGGTAAAGGCGTACGACACGCGCTGGACGAGGCGCGACGAGCCCGTCACCGCAGCGGCCGGGGCGGCGAAAGGTGATCCCGGTTCGGCGATGCCCGAACCGACCACCGCGTATTCGATTGGCACGGTGATGCGCAGCCGGGCGGTGGCGTAGTCGCTCACCTGGTTCTGCGGGTACCAGTAGCTACGATTGCTGAACAACCACTTCGGTTCGGCCGGCAGGAAGGGGATGTCGTCCGGTTGCCCGCTGCGCTGAGGGTCCGGCTCCGCGCTTCGCGCCACGGTGGACGAATCGCCGGTGATGTCGAGCGATTCGTCCTGAATGCTCTGGCGGCTCAGGCGCCCCGAATAGCTGACCGTCAACGTCATCGGGAAGTCGCGCGCCACAGCAGACGGCAGGTTGACCAGCACGCTGTTCTGATTGCGCACACGCAGGAACAGCAGCCGCCCGAACTCTTCGCTCATCACCGACGAGACGTTGAGACTGTCGGCGAAGCGCAGGGTCAGCACGGCGAGCGCCGACGACTTGACGCGCAGCTTGATGCGCGTGCGGCCCTCCATCCAGTCACGATCGGGATAGAACGCAGCGTCGACCTCGTAGTCGAGCACGTCGTAGTCAACCAGATCGTCTTCGTCGAAGAAGCGCCCACGGCTCTGGCGCTTCTGCTCGGACCCGTAGGTGGAGATGTTGCGCTTGTGGGCACGTTGAAACAGCGTGACGTCTTCGGCCTCGCCGCTCGAGCGCGCATAAGTGAGGTCGTCGAATCGCCGGGTGTCGACCTCGGCGACGAAGTCGCCGGGCTGCGGCAGCAACGACCAGGTGTCGCGGCTCAGGTCGCTCAGATCGAGATTGAACGACTTCGGCAGATTTTCGTCGAATTCGCTGAGCGCGCGGCGGTAGACGCGGCGGTCCACCGCGACGGGCTCGAGCGAATCCTTCGCGAGCCGCCGTTCAAACTCGAAGGGATTGAGCCTGACAAAGGCCGTCGTGAAGGGTGTCTCGAGCACCTCTGCGCCCGAGAACAACTTGAGCTGTCCGCGCTCTTCCTTCGGCTGCGGCTGGAATACCATGGTGCCTTCGCCGAGCAACACCATCGCGGTGACGCCCTCGGGCGTTTCGGAGACGAACACATCGCCGCTCGGCAGCCGCAACTCGAAATCCACCGCGCGCAGTATCAGGTGCTTTGCGGCGTACTGTTTCTCGGCGTGCAGCGAGAGGCGATGCAGGCCCTCGATCGACGCCAGCCGATCTTCGTTCAGGATGCGCCACGGCTGTCGACCGATGTCGTCGCCGCGTGGGCGGCGAACATCGAGCCGCCAGGTCGCGATCCGCCCGCGCGAACCGGTCTCCATGAAGACCTCGACCACCAGCCTGAAGCCTTCGCCGGGCAGCGATCCGGTGAGCGCCGATCGATCGCGCTCATTGACGACAACCCGGGTGATACCCTGGGGAACCATGGCGTCAAAGAACTCGAGCGCTTGATCGCGGTCGGCCGAGGGCGCCAGCAAGTCCAGCCATCGCTGCCTGTCTGTGGTGGAGATGGCGGTTTCAACGGCCTGCAGGAACGCCAGAATGGACAGGTCTTCTTCACTGGGCGCGCCTTGGGCGGGTTGCGCGAACGCTTCCACCGTCGTGCCTTGCCCGTCGGCGGACGAGGCCGAAGACAGCGCCAACAGAACAAGCAGGATTGCTGACATTGCAAATCGGGCCGTCGGACTGCCTGACTGCCCGGCGGTCTGACTTGCTGCCATTAGACTCCGCTGGGACGAAAAGTTCTAGCCTGGCGCCGAGAGCCTGCCGAGCACCAGAACCGTCAGGTCGTGCGTAGAGCGCTCGACGAACTGTTTCGGCATCGCTGGGCGTGCGCTATGGTCTACGGCGCTGGATAACGCCGAGTTCCCTTCCCACCACCGCGAACTGGTCGAGGGCGAACTGTAAATCCTCTTTGGTGTGCGTCGCGGCCACGATGGTGCGCAGCCGGGCCTTGTCGCGGGCCACGGTCGGGAAACCAATGCTCTGCGCGAATACCCCGCGCTCGAACAGGGCATCCGACATCTTCGCGGCGGTGGCCGCCTCGCCGACGATCACCGGGGTGATGGGGCTTTCGCTGATGCCGGTGTTGAAGCCGAGCGTCTCGAGGCCGCCCTTCAAGAAGCGGGTGTTGTCCCAGAGCCGCTCGATCCACTGCGGCTCGGTTTCCAGGATGTCGAGCGCGGCGAGGCACGCGGCCGTCACCGCGGGCGGATGAGAGGTCGAGAACAGGAACGGCCGCGCGCGGTGGTAGAGGAACTCGATCAGGTTCTTCGAGCCGGCGACGTAGCCACCCAGCACGCCAATCGCCTTCGAGAGCGTGCCGACCTGGATGTCGACGCGGCCATGGCAGCCGAAGTGGTCCACGGTGCCGCTGCCGTTTTTCCCAAACACCCCGCTCGCATGCGCATCGTCGACCATCATGATCGCGTTGAACTCTTCGGCGAGGTCGCAGAGCTCGGGCACGCGGCCGAGGTCGCCGTCCATCGAGAAGACGCCGTCGGTGATCAGGATTTTCTTCTGCGCGCGCGGCAGTTCCTGCATGATCTTGCGGGCCGCATCGACGTCCTTGTGCGGAAACACTTTGATCGGCGCCTTGCTGAGCCGGCAGCCGTCGATGATGCTGGCGTGGTTCAGCTCGTCTGAGACGATCACGTCGTCTTTGGTGAGCACCGCGGCCACGGTGCCGGCGTTGGCGGCAAAACCGCTCTGGAACACCACCACGGACTCGACGTGCTTGAACTTCGCCAGCCGCCGTTCGAGCTCGAGGTGCATTTCCATGGTTCCCGAGATGGTGCGGACGGCGCCGGAGCCGACGCCGTACTTCTCCACCGCCTCGAGCGCGGCCTTGATGAGCTTGGGATGCGTCGCGAGGCCGAGGTAGTTGTTCGACGACAGGTTGACGACCGACTTGTGGTCGAACGTGGTGTGCGCCTCGGGCTTGCCCTCGAGGACGCGCAGCTTGCGGTACAGGCCTTGCTGCTTCAGCGAGTCGAGTTCGCTGCCCAGCAACGCCAGGGGATCAGTGCGCATAATGGTGAGAACAGCATATTCCAGCCCGTAGCCCGCCAGCTCTTTGACCCTTTCGACTCCGCCTTCAGCGCAGAACCAGCAGCACGTCGCCGTCGGAGAACCGCTCGACTTCAGACGCGCCGTGCTGCATCAGCCATTGCTCGACAACGTCTGCGTCGTTCTCGTTCTTGAAGGCCTTCCGGTGAACCACGACATGCGTTGTTCCCGTGTCGAGCAGCGTGGCCCAGGCGTCATCCGACAACTGAGCGACGCGCTGGAAGCGAGCGACGCGTTCCGTGTACGTCGGCGGGAAGTGGCCGCTATAGCCGTTGGTGATCGGCTTCCAGTGCGCCGCCGAGTAGAACACGTAGCGGATCTCCCAGGCGGCGTCGCCGAACGGGAACTCCGTGATCGCGGTGCCGGCGGGCAACGCGGCGAGGCGGGCGTAGACGGGCGGTGCGGCGGCAGGCGGCATCACGCGGGCGGGCGGCATGGCCTGGTCCTGTGCCCAGGCGCGATTCATCTCAATGGGAATCGCGATGCCCTCGATCACGATCAGCGTTGCGGCAGCGAGACGCTGCCACCTGGCCGTCAGCTTGGCGGCGCCAGAGCCCGCGAGGATCGCGAGGAACAGGCCGGCGATCATCGCGAAGCGTGCCGGCACCCGCACGCCGTTGAAGCCCGGCACCTGCTCGTAGAGCAGGTTGTAGAGACCAAAACCGGAGGCGCGCGCGGTGCCGGCATACGGCACGGGACCGAAAGACAGCCAGACCGCTACGAACACCGCGGCCGACGCGAAGAAGATCGGCGAGCGTAGTATGCGAACGCTTGCGGCGCGCGCCGGGGCGGAGATGACGAGCAGGAGGGTGAGGGCGACCGCGAACTGCAGGAACACTCGTCCGGGGTCGCGCGCGCTGATCGGGCCAAGCTCGAAGCCGCCGAACAGCAGCACCCCGAACAGCGCCAGTCCCTCCACCGCCACCGTCAGCCGCAGAAACGCCGTCACGTACATCCGCCACGGAGACACCGGCACACGGAGATCACCCGGGCTGGGTGATCGGTGCCACATCACGCCGGCCAATGCGATGGCAGCCAGAAACCACGGCGTCAATCCAAGAAATGTTTCGCCTTCCGGCTGGGCGGAGGCGCGAAGCCACGGACCAAGCAGCGCCAGATCTTCAGAAGCCGTGAGATAGGACCACGCCGTCGCGGAGAACTTCACGATCTCGCCGACCGGGCGCTCGACGCCGAACAGCGTCTGTGCTTCCGAGTACGGAAGCAGGAAAGGCAGAGTCAGTGCCAGCGTGCCAAGCGCCGCGCCGGCCAGTCCCGCCCAGACGCGACCGTTCCGGAGCGCTCCAACCGCCCACACGCGGTGGACGGCGAACAGCGGCACGAACGGCGCGAAGTAGAGCAGGTAGTAGCCGCAACTCCAGTTCTGCATCACCAGTGCCGCGGTGCCGCCGGCAAGAGCCCGGATGGATCCCGTGGTCACAAATCGATTGAGACCCCATAACGCGAACGGCATCCACTGGGAGCTCATCACCTGCAGGTGGGGCACAGAGGCAATGCGGTACGGCAGGAAACCGTAGACCAGTCCAGCGATGAACGCCGCGCCCTTGTTGCCGGTGAGGTCGCGGACCAGCAAATACAGGCCGATGGCCGACAGCACGAACGTGGAGAGGAACAGCAGGTTGTAGCAGAGGATGATGTTGCCGGTCAGCCAGTAGACCGGCAGGATCTGCAGCGACTGTCCGAACAGATGCTCCGACAACGCCAGGGAGAGCGGTTCAGGGTGGAAGATGTTGGCGTTCCAGAACTCGGACCAGCCCATCTGGAACGTGAGCAGGCGAGGCACCTGTTCGGCTCCCCACGCGAGGATCCACATGTTCAACAGCGAGTCGCCGAGGTCGCCGGGAACGTTGCTGGCGATGCCCAGGGCGACCGGCCAGGTCAGGGCAATCGAGAGACCGAGGTAGACCGCGGACGGGAACAGTCCGGCCGAAGCCGGACGCCACCATGGCGTCACACCTGATCTTGCTCCGTCAGATATAGCTCTTCGATCAGGACCTGGACGATTGCGGCAGTGGGAACCGCGAGCAGCGCGCCGACGAACCCCAGCAGCTCGCTGCCAATCACGAGCGAGGCGATGACCGTGACGGCGCTGAGGCCGACGGTGTCACCCATCACCTTGGGCACGAGCACGTTGTTCTCGAGCAACTGCAGGACCCAGCAGAAAGCCGCCACGCCCAGCGCCAGCCCGGGCGACACGGTCAACGCCACGAGCACCGCGGGCACCGCTGCCAGCAGCGGACCGACCATCGGGATCATCTCGCCGATGCCGGCGATGACCGCGAGGACGAAAAAGTACGGCACGCCCATCAGCGCATAGCCAATCGCGCTGAGGGTGCCGATGATCAAGCCAAGCAGCATCTGGCCGCTCAGCCACGCGCTGATCTTGTCGGCGGCGAGCGCGCTGATCGACGACACCCTGTTCCGCTCGCCCTTCGGAAACATGCGCACGAAGAGACCGAACATCCTCTCCGAGTCGACCAGCATGTAAAACGTCAGCAGCAGGATGGTGACGAGACCGAGGATGCCGCCGACGAATCCGAACACCGCGCCAAGGAACACACTCACGGCATCGCCGCTGCCGGCCGGCGCCTGCTGCAGAAACTCCTTGAAGGAGCTGTCGGGCGAGATGATGCCCCACGATGCCAGCCGCTGCTGGGCCTGATCGAGGTAGTCCGGCAATCGCTTCCAGAGATCCTGGGACTGCCGCACCAACGGTGGAATCACGGCGGCGGCCAGCGCCCCGATGGCGCCGAGCACCGTCGCGTAGATCACCAGGATCGCGGCGGCTCTGGGCAGGCGCCTGCGGCTGATGGCCACAATGCGCTGCCGCTCGATGATCCGGACCAGCGGCGCCAGGCCGGTGGCGAACAGAGCGCTGACGTAGATCAGCAGCAGCGGCGCGCGGATGAGATACAGCGCCCACATCAGGACGGCTGTGATCGCCAGCGCGGCGCACGCGTAGCGGATCAGCCTACGCGGATCGGAACTCGGCGGTGAAGTCTGCGACATCGTCGTAGAGAGCGCGGAGTTCGTCGAGCGGCGCGAGGAACACGATCCGGAAGAAGCCGTCTTCGAGCGGCGTGCCGAACCCGGATCCGTAGACGGTGAGCACGCCCGTTGAGCGCAGCAGGCCGAGGACGAAATCCACGTCGGTCTTGCCCGGCGGCAGCTCCACCTTCGGCATGGCGTAAAACGCGCTCTGCGGCATCACGCATGACATGCCGGGGATGGCGTTCATCCGGTTGGCGGTGAGCGCCGCTCGCGCACGCAGCTGCTTGCGGAATTCGACTTGATGCGAGCGATCGCCGGTCAGCGCGGCGGCGACGGCGTACTGCATCGGGCCGGGGCTGCACAGGCGGCCGTCGGCGAGCTTCTTGATTGCCGCCAGCGCGCCATCGAGGCGAGGGGATGAGCCCACGGCCATCCAGCCGGCGCGCCAGCCGGGTGCGAGATACGCCTTCGACAGGCTCGAGTAGGAAATGATCGGCGCGTCGTTGTTCAACGCCGCCATTGCCGGCACGGGGCCGTCGTACGACAGATCGCCGTACACCTCATCGGCGAGAATCACCAGGCCGTGTGTTTCGGCGATCTCAATCAGCGTCTTGCGGGTGGCCTCGGGATAGATCGCGCCAGTTGGATTGTTCGGATCGATCACGACCAGGGCGCGCGTCTTCGCGGTGATCAGGCGCTTGACGTGATCGAGATCCGGCTGCCACTGATTGGTGTGATCGGTGCGGTAGTACACCGGCTGCGCGCCGATCTTGGCGAGCACCGCGGTGTAGAGCGGATACGTGGGCGACGGCACCAGCACTTCTTCGCCTTCGTCCACGATGCCGGTGAGCGCGAGCTCGATGCCTTCCGACGCGCCCGACGTGATCAGCACGCGATCGGCCGACACGTTGACGCCCCGCGCGACGAAGTCGGCGGCCGCGGCCTCGCGTGCTTCAGCCATGCCGGGCGACGGCACGTAGCCGTTGTGCCCGTCTCGCATCGCCCTGGCGACGGCGTCGATCAAGTGCGGCGGCGTCAAGAATCCGAACTGGTTCGGATCGCCGATGTTGAGATACCGGACCCTCTTGCCTCCGGCCTCGACTTTTTTCGCCTCGACGACGATGTTTCGAATCGCGTACGTGAATCGATCGACCCTTTTCGCGGTGCGAATGGACGAGGCGGCAACGGGCATCCGGATCGCAGTCTATCCCGCCATCGTCATGTAATTGCTACACCCTTACACGGTCGGAACGGCCACCCACGCCTCGGTGCCATATATTAAACTATTGATTCTAAATGCCTTACCTGAATGGCAAGGAACTTGGTTATGCCTGGGCCATGCGGCGGTTCCTCCAGGCCCTCGCCATCGTGCTGGTCCCCTCGACGGGGTGGGCGCAGGAAGCCGCAGAGAACCCGCCGGCGATGTTCCGTTCAGGGGTCGATCTCGTGACCGTGAGTGCGACGGTCCGGGACGGCAGAGGGCGACTCGTGAAGGACCTGACCAGAAAGGATTTCGAAGTGATCGACCGCGGCCAGAAGCGCGCGATCCACGAGTTCCGTTCCGAACGGGCACCACTGAGCCTTGCGATTCTCTTCGACGCGAGCGGCAGCATGGACACGGCTGATCGCGCGACCGCCGCCAGGTTTGCGGCCTTCCACCTGATTTCTTCGTTGGCAGATGGCGGCGACGAGGCCGGGCTGTTTGCTTTTGACAGCCGGCTACGCGAGGTGGCCCCGTTTACGGTCGATACTCGCGCCCTCAAGGGCGCGCTGGGGGAGGTCGATCCGTTCGGGGCTACCTCGTTACATGACGCGATCTCCGCGGCAGCGGAACGTGTCGCCGCGCGGCCGATGGCGCGCCGGGCGGTGGTCGTGCTCACTGATGGTGTGGACACGGCGAGCCGGCTGACGCCGGCAGAGGTCTCCGCGAAGGCGGCGGCCATCGACGTGCCTGTCTACATCATCGCGACGGTGCTCCCGCTCGACGATCCCGGCTCCGATCGCGCCACCCCGGGCGCCAAGCGGCAAGCGCCTGCGTCAATCGGCACCATTGAGGACTTGTCGCGCTGGACTGGCGGGGCGCTGTACTACAGCAGCACTTCGGCATCGGCGTATCAGGCGGCGCGCGCCGTCATCGATGAGTTGCGGCACTTGTATTTGATCGCGTTCGAACCGGGCGCCGAGCCCGGATGGCATCCGATAGAGATTCGTACACCGCAGAAGGACTTCGTGGTCCGGACGCGCGGCGGCTATGTGGCCGGTGCCGCAGCCCGGAACTAGTGTGATTGGTGAAATATGACAAGGAGAATTCAGATGCGTAGCTCTCTTATGACAGTCGGCGTGATGGTGGCCGCGCTCGGCGTCGCGCCGGCATGCGCAACGAAGAAGTTCGTGCGCACCTCGGTTGGCGAGGTGAACGACAAAGTGACCACGATGGGCACGTCGCTCGAGCAGACCCAGGAGCGCGTGCGCCAGGCCGAAGGCCGCATCAGCGAGACCGACGCCAAGGCCGTAGCCGCCGGCGAATCGGCGAACAAGGCGAACGCGGCGGCCGGCGAAGCTGCCAAGGCTGCCAATCGTGCCACCGAGGTCGGCCGCACGGCCGAAGCCCGCGCCGCCAGCATCGAAGGCGAGATGCGCAAGCTGATCTTCGAGACGGTGCTCAGCGAGGATCGCGGCCAGTTCAAGCTCGGCCAGGCCGATCTGCCGGAAGACGCGACCGGCGCCATCGACGCGATGGTCAACCAGCTGAAGACCGACAAGAAAGCCGTGTGGGTCGAGATTGAAGGCCACACCGACAGCACCGGCGACAAGCTGACCAACGAACGCCTCGGCCTGGCCCGCGCAGAAGCCGTGAAGCGGTATCTCTACGAGAAGCACCAGATTCCGCTGCACAAGATCAACGTGATCAGCTACGGCGAAGACAAGCCGGTGGCGCCGAACAACACCCGAGACGGCCGCGCGCAGAACCGCCGCGTCGTGATCAAGGTGCTGGCGTAACAGGCGTCCGGGCCTCCAGGCGTCCAGGCCTCCAGGATCCCGCCGGACTTCAAGGGCCGGCGGGATTTTTCTTGTACACTGCTTGGGCTTGAAGCTGAGTGTCGTGATGCCTGCCTACAACGAGCAGGCAACCATCCGCACCATTGTCGATCGCGTGCTCGCCGTGGAATTGGGTCCCGTCGAGAAAGAGCTCGTCATTGTCGACGATGGATCGAAGGATGGGACGCGGGACATCCTCAAGGAGCTCGACGGCAAGCGCGGTGTGCGGGTGTTGTTCCAGCCGCACAACCAGGGCAAGGGCGCGGCGGTGTGGCGGGGCATACGGGAATCAACCGGCGACATGGTGATCATCCAGGACGCCGACCTGGAGTACGACCCGGCCGAGTATCCCACGCTGATTCGTCCGATTCTGGAGGGACAGGCCGACGTCGTGTACGGGTCGCGCTTCCTCGGCCACGCGCGCGGCCACCGCGTGCTCTACTTCTGGCACTTTGTCGGCAACAAGATGCTGACCACGATGTCGAACATGTTCAGTGGTTTGAACCTGACCGACATGGAGACTTGCTACAAGGTGATGGTGCGCAGCATTGCCGATCGCCTGGATCTGCAATCTCGCGATTTCGGCATCGAGCCGGAGATCACACAGAAGGTGGCGGCGATGCGGGCCCGCGTCTACGAGGTGCCCATTTCGTATCATGGGCGGACCTACGAAGAGGGCAAGAAGATCGGCCTCAAGGATGCCTTCAGGGCTGTTTACACGATCCTTCGATTCTGGGGCTGGACACCCAGGTAAGGTTGCAAGGGTTATCAGGGCGGGCCTCGAACCCTGGTAACCCCTGGACCGACCCTGTTTCCCTCGCTACTGTCTGATCAACTGGCCGCGGATTTCACCGCCGGGCTGGGGGGTTACGACTCTCGAAACCAGTTACGCCGCACGAATCTGAATGATGCCGATCTGCCGGGTGTTTGGCGTCCTGTGTGGTGCGGGGCGCGATGGCAGCATACACGGGTGGCCCGTCGGGCCGCCGACCAAGCCTTGTTGGTGCATCTGCGCCAGTTCGAACCGATCAGCGGCCACGATGGCGGGTGGTTCGCCGCCACCTCTTGGATACATAAAAAATGATCATAGCGCGATCATTTTTCATGTATGATCGCGCTTGTTGTGTTCGGGCGCCAGGACCACCTCGCCGCCGTTCGCCGCCAGCTCCGCCGCCAGCCGGTGGTGGCGCTGCTGGGGCCACGCCAGGTTGGCAAGACGACGCTGGCCCGGGCGATTGCCGACGCGGCCGCCTCGCCCGTCACGCGCTTCGACCTCGAGCACCCCGCGGACCTCGCGCGTCTGAGCGACGAGGCCACCGCATTGCAGGACCTGCGCGGCTTGGTCGTGATCGACGAGGTGCAGCGGCGGCCCGAGTTGTTTCCCTTCCTCCGCGTGCTCGCCGACCGCTCCCGGCGGCCGGCCTCGTTCCTGGTGTTGGGCAGCGCATCACCGCATTTGCTGAAGCAGAGTTCCGAGACGCTGGCCGGACGCGTGACGTATCACGAGCTCGATGGCCTGGGCCTCTCGGACATCCGCGTCAGTCAGTGGCGACGGTTGTGGCTCAGAGGTGGCTACCCGCGCAGTTTTCTGGCGCGCAGCGATGCGGAGAGCGGCGCGTGGCGCGCCGATCTGCGCCGCACTTATGTCGAGCAGGATCTGCCAGCACTTGGGCCCGGCTATCCGGCTCGAACCATCGAGCGCGTGTGGGAGATGCTGGCTCACTGTCATGGCCAGATCTGGAACGGCGCCGAGATTGCGCGCGCATTTGGCGTCAGTCATACGACCAGCCGACGTCATCTCGACCTGCTGGCCGATACCTTCATGATTCGCTTGTTGTCGCCCTGGAGCGAGAACATCGGCAAGCGCCAAGTGAAGTCGCCAAAGCTTTACGTCCGTGACACGGGTCTCTTGCATCACCTGCTTGGCATAGGCACACAGGACGAGTTGGTCCGTCATCCGCGAGTGGGGGCGTCGTTCGAGGGATTCGCGATCGATGCCGTCATCCGCCGGCTTGGCGCCGATCGTCGCGAGTGCTACTTCTGGGCCACGCATCAGGGCGCGGAGTTGGACCTGTTCGTCGTGCGCGGCCGTCAGCGCTGGGGTTTCGAGATCAAACACACCGTGGCACCGCAGGCCACCAAGTCGATGCACATTGCCATGCAGGACCTTGGCTTGAATCGCCTGGACGTCATCCACATTGGGCCGAACACCTACCCGCTGGCGCGGAACATCCGCGCCGTGGCGTTTGACCGGCTCCAGATGGATCTGACGCCGCTCAGCTAGGTTCCGGCAGATGTCGGGGACGCAACCTGGCGCTAGAGCCAGTCAACGTAACCAGACGACATCGGAGGGCGGCACCCGGCGTCAATCGCCTCCTGGCGCCACCGACGCGACGTTTGTGTGACAATGCTCCAAGCTATGAAACAGTGCATGCAGTCGTTCGCGATCGCCCTGGCCTTGTTCGCTGCGAACCCGGCCGAGGCACAAGTCGAGTACAAGGTCCTCGCCACGTCCAAGACCTCCACCATGGAAAAGGAGATGAACGAGGCCGGCGCGATGGGCTTTAAGTTTGCCGCCGTGATGGGCGGCGAAACCGCCGTCGGCGGCAAGGAGGTGGTGGTGCTGATGCAGAAGGGCGGCGACGCCACCGGCACGTTCCGCTACAAACTGCTGGCGACCTCCCGCACCAGCACCATGCAGAAAGAGATGAGCGACGCGGCGCTCGACGGTTATGACTACGTCGGGCAGACCGTGTTCGAGAGCCTGTTCGGCGGCGAAGAGGTGGTCTCGCTGGTCGAACGCGGTGCGGCCGCCGAGTCCCGGTTCGTCTACAAACTGATCGCCACGTCGAAGACATCGACGCTGCAGAAGGAAGCCAACGAGATCGGCAAGGAAGGCTACCAGGCGCTCGGGATGACCGTTGGCAAGACGGCGCTGGGCGGCCGCGAGCTGGTGGTGATTGCCAGAAAACCGAAATAGCGCACATGAACCACGCGGGCCTGGTGGCGCTGATTACTGGGGGCAAACGCATTGGCGCCGTGGTGGCAACGACCCTGGCAGGCGCGGGCGTCGACGTGGCCATGGTCTACAACCGCTCGCGGCAAGAGGCGGATGACGCCGTAGTCGCGGTTCGTAAGCTGGGCCGCCGCGCGCTGGCCGTGCAGGCCGACGTCACCAACGACCAGGCCTGCATCACGGCAGTGCGGGACACAATACGAGAGCTGGGCCGCCTCGACATCCTGATCAACATGGCGTCGCTCTACTCCGCGAAGCCGTTTGGCCAGCTCACGGCTGCCGACTGGGATCGTCAACTGGCGGTCGATGTGCGCGCGGCCTTTCTGTTCGCGCACGCCGCCGCGCCGCATATGAAACAGCACGGCGGCGGCCGCATCATCAACTTCGCCGACTGGATTGCGGCGAGCGCGCGCCCGAGGTATCCCGGATACCTGCCGTATTACGTGGCCAAGGCCGGCGTGAAGGCGCTGACCGAAGCGCTCGCGCTCGAACTGGCCGCGGACCAGATCCTCGTCAACGCGATCGCTCCGGGACCAATTCTCGCGCCCCCGGATATGTCGGCGGCAGAGTCCGACGCCGTGGTGAACAGCACGCCGCTCGGCCGATGGGGTGGCGAAGACGAGATCGCCAAGGCGGTGATGTTCCTGGTGCAGTCCGACTTCGTGACCGGCGAAACCATCCGCGTGGATGGAGGAAGGCACATCAAGTGACCGCGGGGTACGCGTTACAGGGCCCGATCCACTGGGCGAACGGTGTGCTTATCGCGCGTGCACGTGAGCGAGCGTCTCCTTCATCGACGCCAGAGCGCCCGTAAGTTCCTCACGCGAGCGGCACGTACAGAAACGCAGGTAGCCTTCGCTGCGCGGCCCGAAGTCGACGCCGGGAACGCAGCCGATGCGGGCGTGCTTGATCAGGAACTCCGCCATGGCCCACGACAGCGAATCGCCCGCCATTGCCGAGGCTTCGGCGCGACTGCCGCCGGTGATGCCGGCCTGCTTCGCGAACTCGGGGTCGATCTTCACGAACGCATAGAAGGCACCATCGGGCGGGTTTCCCGAGAACACTCCCGGCGCGGCGTCCTGCAGGCCCTTGAAGAACATGTCGCGGCGGAACCGCAACTCCGTCTTGAAGTCGTCGATGCACTGCTGCGAGCCTTCCATGGCGGCCACGGCGCCGTACTGGGCAATCGACGACACATTGGTGGTGCTGTACAGCACCACCTTGGCGGCGCGATCGCGCAACGCCGCGTTCTGGATGGCAAAGTAGCCGACGCGCACGCCGGTAATGGCGTAGGACTTGCTCATCGTGTAGCAGGGAATGGCGCGGTCGTACATGCCCGGCAACGACGCGATGCTGACGTGCTCGCCCTTGAAGACCACGTCTTCGTAGGCTTCGTCAGACACCACCAGCAGGTTGCGGTCGCGGGCAATCCTGGCCAGCGCCTCGAGATCGGCGCGCGTCAGCACGCCGCCGGTCGGGTTGTTGGGCGAGTTGAGGTAGAGGACGCGCGTCTTCGGCGTCAGCGCCTTCTCAACGTCGGCGATCTCCCATCGCCACCCCAAATCCTCGCGCAGCGGCACTTGCACCGGGACGCCACCGGCCTGCTTCACGATCGCCATGGTCGGCGGCCACTCCGGATCGGGAATGATCACCTCATCGCCAGGCTCGAGGATGGCCTGGAACACCGCGAACAGCGCGTGCGTGCCGCCGTTGGTGACGATGACTTCGTCATCGGAGCCGATCGGGATGCCGTTCTTCTTGCGCATCTTCTCGGCGAACGCCTTGCGCAGCGGCGGGATGCCGTTGGACGGCAGGTAGTGCGTGCGGTTCTCGGCCATCGCCCTGGCGACGCCCTGCTTGAAGGTGTCTGGAGCGTCGAAGGAAACGTCGCCTTGGTCGAGACGGAACGGATCCTTGACGGTGTACATCATGTCGCGAATGCGCACGATGGCTGAAACGGGAACCGAGTCGAGGAACTGGCCCATACAGGAAGTTTAAAGTTGAATGTGAAAAGTTGAAAGTTGAGTTTGAAGTTGAAAGTGGAGTAGGACGTTCAGAGGCGAGTGCTACGTCAGGCCGGCTCTTTCCAGGACCAAGTTCAAGGTGGCGGCCGTCTTCTTCGTCGGCAGGTTGCTCACGTAGAAGTGACGCGCGCCCATGTCGGTGAGGAATCGAATGGTGCGGGCGCACACATCGATGGGCGTGGCGCCGCCGGCAAACTCCGCCGTGAGCGCCTCGACCGGCACCGGCAGGAACTCGCTCAGCATCTCGAGTGTCTTCGGGTTCGCGCTGCGGTAATAGAACACCCCGAACACCCCCGGCAGGCGCAGCCCGTTCGAGCGGCCGGCTTCAAGGAACGCGTCCACGCGGTCGGCCTGGTGGTGCGACACGATCTGCGTCAGGTAGAAGTCCGCGCTGACGTCAGGATCCAGCAGAAACTCCAACTGCCGTAGGGGATCGGCGGTCGGGTTCGCCCATCCACCCAGCTCGAGCTCGGGATGCCGCTCGCGAATCAACTTGCGCAGTTGCCACGCGTGCTCGACGACGCGCGGCCGGCCGACGTGCTTGTCGCCGCCCAGCACGACCAGCGAAGGAAAGCCGTTGTGCACGGTCTGATCGGCGTAGGCGAGGCAGAACTCGAGCGAGTGCTTGGTGGTCAGGAACGGAATAATCTGGTGGCGGCCAACCGCGTCGCCGAGGTTGGCGACCAGGTGGCGGAGATTGTTCTCTTCCTGCGCACCGACGGCGCTGTCGGTCACCATGACGCGGACATCGCGCCGGGTCAGCGCCCGGATTGCGTGATAGGTGTCGATCCAGGCGTCCATGCCCTCGGCCGAAGCCAGCTCCGCCCGGGGCGGGCGGAGCTCGACGGCGACGACACTGGCCGACTCTTTCCGAAGCAGCGTGAGATAAGACGACAAGACGCAGAGCCTCCGGCTTCAGCCGGAGGCTACTTTCGTTCCTTCAGCTTGTAGCCAGCCCTCAGGACTTGGCGCTTCATCGAGTCATTCCCATGAGGCAAGACCCATTCTACCGCTGCTGCTGGGTGCCGGCGCCGCGCGACTTGGTCCACTCGTTGGACCAGTTCAGCATTTCGGCCACGGTGTGGAGCACTGATTCGCGCGCGGCGTAGCCGTGCGCTTCGTTCGGCAGCGTCACGTAGCGCACGGTCGCGCCATGACCCTTGAGCGCCATGTAGAGCCGCTCCGATTGAATCGGGAACGTACCGCTGTTGTCGTCTGCCTCGCCATGGATCAACAGGATCGGCTCGTTGATCTTGTGCGCGTAGTTGAACGGCGACATGGCCGCGTAGATCTGCGGCACCTCCCAGAAGGTCCGCTGCTCGTTCTGGAAGCCGAACGGCGTCAGGGTGCGGTTGTAGGCGCCGCTGCGTGCCAGCCCGGCCTTGAAGATGTCGGAGTGCGCCAGCAGATTCGCGGTCATGAAGCCGCCATAGCTGTGACCGCCAACCACCACCCGATTGCGATCGGTGATGCCGAGGCTGACGGCACGATCGACGGCCGCCTGCGCGCTGGCCACCAGCTGCGGGATGTAGGTGTCGTTGGCCGTTTCACCAGGTCCGACGATCGGCATGGTCGGGTCGTCGATGATGGCGTAGCCCTGCGTCAGGAACAGCAGGTGCGATGCGCCACCAATCGAGGTGTAGCGATCGCCGGACGTCGTCACCTGTCCGGCCATGCTCGGATCGGTGAACTCGCGCGGGTACGCCCACAGCAGCGTCGGCAGCGGTCCCTGCGCCGGCGTCCAGCCCGGCGGCGTGATGATGGTGGCCGACAGTTCCACACCGTCGTTGCGCTTGTAGGTGACCAGCGTCTTCTGGACGCCATTGAGCTGCGGCGCCGGGTCGGCATACGAGGTGAGCGCGCGCCTCGTGCCGGCCTTGAGGTCGCGCACGTAAACGTTGGGAGGCTCGGTGCGGCTCTCGTAACGCGTCAGAATCCTCGAGCCGTCTTCCGAGAGGACGCCAATCACCGTTTCGTAGGAGCGGCCCGTGGTCTGGAACAGCCGCTCGCTCTTGAGCGTGGTGAGATCCAGGCGATCGACGAACGGCCGCGCGCCCTCGGGCGCGGCGCCGGTGCCCGCCAGGTAGATCGAGTTGGCGTTCTGCTGGATCGTCGAGACGCCGGATGGACCGTCCTGCCGCTGCGGCGTGCCCGGGTTGCCGTACGAATCCTCCTGGCTGCGATCCCACAACTTGCGCGGCGTCGCGCCCGCCGAATCGATCACCCAGGTGCGCGTCCAGCGCCGGTTGCGATCGTTCTCGGTCAACAGGATCGCGCCCCCCTGGGTCCATGACACGTTGCCGACGCGGTACTCGGTGCGCGCCAGCTCCGATGCCGCCACCGAGAACGGCGCACTCATCGTCACGATCTTGTCGCGATGCGGCACCTTGGCTTTCGGATCGCCGTTGTCCAACGCCTCCGTAAACACCAGCGTCGCCGGCGCGAGCGGCTGCCACTGGAAGCTGCGGGGGCCGGGCAGCACGCCGCCGTTTGGAACGTTATCCGCCACTGCTACTTGCGCGATCTGCTTGATCGCGGCGCCCTGGCGATCCCACACTTCGACACTCGCCGCGAAATTCTGGTACGGCACCAACCAGGAGTACGGACGTTTCACGCGGCGGACGAGGATGTGCTGACCGTCAGGCGACGGCGCGGCCGTCACGAACACCGCGGGGCTGCCGACGGGCGTGCGCTGGCCGCTGGTGGCATCCACGAACGCCAGCTGGCTGGTCGCGTAATAGTCGAACAGCGCCTCGTCATACGAGCTGGCAAGCAGGTCCTGGTAGGTGCGAACCGGCGCCACGCCGCCGCGATGTTCCTGGATGTTCGGACCGGTCGGCACCCCGGGCACCGGCGCCGCACCCCGGCTGGGGGACACGAACGCGCACAGCAGCGAGCCGCCCTCGCCCACCCACTCGCAGGGCGATCCCAGCGTCGCGTTCAATTGCGCGGGCGTGATGGACCTGGCCTGGCCCGTGGCAGTGTCGCCGATCCAGAGCTCGATGCCGTTGTCGCGCTGCTGCGTGAACGCGAACCGTTTGCCGTCCTTGGAGAACCCACTCCACGACAGCATCGGGTTGGCCGGCACGGTCACCTTCTTCTCGACGCCATCGGCGACCGACTTCAGCGTGATCGCGCGCGCCGACTGCGTGCGATGCGGCCCGTTGGTGCGCGGGTTGATGCGCACACCGGCGAGCCGATGCATCGGCTGCGAGAGCTGGGCGATGGTCGGCATGCTCGCCCGATCGAGCAAGGCGACCACGTCCTTCGCCGGGCTCAGCTGCACGGCCGGCGGTGGCGGTGCGTCAAGGATGTCGATGATGGCTTTCGGCGGCAGCAGGTATCCAGACGCCGGAGCCTGCTCCTCCATCGCCAGGGCTTCCACCTTCGCGAAGGCTACGGTGGACGAGACCGAGGACAAGGCGGTGTAAGTGACGGTCACAACGGCGATCAGCAGATTTCGCATATCCATCTCCCCGAGAGCTCCAATCCTATCGCTTTAGCGAGGCTTCCAGCTCAGCAACCGTCAGCGGAATCACCAGGATCATGAACGGCAACATGTGCCGTATTTCGCGGATAGACACCACCATCCACGCCAGAACGACGTAGCAGGCCTTCAGGGATCCCTTCAGGCGTGCGTTCATACGATCGTCAGACGTGCGTTCATACGATCGCACGGCCGGCCGCCAGGCCGGCTGCGCGGCCGGTGGCCCAGGCCCAGGCGAAGTTGTGGCCGCCGATCGGCCCGAAGGCATCCAGCATTTCGCCACAAAGATACAACCCCGGGACCCGCTTGCTTTCGAGCGTTTTCGAATCGACGTCGCCGAGAGCCACGCCGCCGCCGGTGACTTCCGCCTTCTGGTAGCCCTCGTTGCCCGACCAGGGCAGAGTGAAGGCCGTGAGCGCGTCGATCAACGCGAGACGTTCGGTTCGTGTCAGGTTGCTCGTACGGCGATCACCGGGTACGCCAGCGGCCGCCATGAGATGGTCTGCCAGGCGCGCCGGGATGCGGCGCGCCAGAATTGACGACACGGCCGCAGCAGGCGCGGTCAGATCCACGTTCCAGTCGGCGGCGGTTCCCTCGCACCATTGCGCGCGGATCACGGGCCGCTGCCCGCGCTCGGTCACATGCGAGATGTCGAGCACGCCTGGACCGCTGTAGCCACGATGCGTAAACAGGAACCCGCCGTACGATTCGGTGACGCTGGCTCCGACCCTGGCGCGCAGACGAACGCGCAGGGACACTCCTGCCAGCGTGGCATGCGAGGCGTTGTCATCCAGCAACGGTGTCAGTGCCGGATACGCCGCGATCATCGAGTGACCAAGCCGGTCGGCGATCGCCAGCCCTATGCCGTCGCTGCCGGTCGCAGGCACCGACCGGCCGCCGGTGGCCAGGACCAGCCGGTCGCATTGCACGTTGCCGTGAGACGTCGCAACGGCAAAGCCGGTCGCCGACGGCATCACGTCTGTCACGGTGGTGTCGAACTGCATCTGCACACCCTGCGACCGGGCGAAGGCGACAAGACCATCGCGCACATCGCGGGCGCGGTTCGATCGAGGAAACAGTTTCCCCGACTCCACCTCGAGCGCCAGCGGAATACCGAGATCGCGCTCGAAGAAGGCGCGCTGTTGGTGCAGGGGCCACGCGCGCAGCATGGCGCGCAGCAAATGCGCGGGAGCGTCGGTGACGAATCGCTCGGGCGCGGCGACCGACGGCAACACGTTGCATCGTCCGCCGCCGCTGATCAGGATCTTGCGCCCGCCATCCTTGGTGCGCTCGATGAGGAGCGTCCTGGCGCCGGAGGAGGCGGCAAATGCCGCGGCCACAAGGCCGGCAGCACCTGCACCAATGACCGCGACCCTTCGACTCGCGTCAGAACCCGCCAGCAACCGGCAACTACCTGAACAGCTCGTCGATCGTGACGAAGTTGATCGGGCCGAGATTGAGCTGGCGAATCGGACCCTCGATCGATCGGCGATCGCCCACCACCACCACCGCCATCCTGTCCGGCTGAATGTATCGCGCGGCGAGCGCCTGCAGGCTCGATGCGGTGACGCTGGTGACCTGGCCGACGAACTTCGCGTAGGAGTCCTCGGGCAGGTTGTAAATCACGAGGTCTTCGAGCTTGCGCGCAAGGTCGCCGGTGGTCTCGAACTCTCCCGGGAAGCCGAGCGCCACGTAGTTTTTCGCCTTTTTCAGTTCCTCTTCGGGAATCGGCTTCGAAATGTTGTTCAGCTCGTTGAAGAACTCCTGGATGGCCGGACCGGTCTTGTCACTCTGCACGCCGGCGGACGCCAGGAACGGGCCCGCCGAGAGGCGCATGTCGAATGCCGAGCTTGCGCCGTAGCTGTAGCCGTGCTCTTCGCGCAGGTTCTGGTTCAGCCGCGAGGTGAACGAGCCGCCCAGGATGGTGTTGAGCACTTCCAGCGGCGCGTAGTCCGCCGTCGAGCGCGGGACGCCGACCCAGCCGATGCGCACCTGCGACTGCGGCGCATCGGGCTTGTCGACGATATAGACCTGCCGGCTCTTGAACTGGGGCGCGGTTGGCACTGCCGCCGTCAACGGTGCCATCCCTTCGGCCTGCCAGGCACCGAACGACTTCTCGAGCATCGGCATGATCGAGGCCGGCGTGACGTCGCCGACCACGAGCAACGCGGCGTTGTCGGGGCGATAGTGCAATCGATAGAACGTCTGCAGATCGGCCAGGGTGAATGCTTCAACGGCCGGCGGCAGTCCGTTTGCCGACGTGCCGTAGCGATGCGTCGGGCCGAACACGATTCGCGGAAACGCGATCTGGATGAGCGCCGCCGGGTTGTCGCGAGCCTGCAGCAGCCCGGTGAGCCGCTCCTGGCGAAGCCGATCGAGCTCGTTGGCCGGGAACGTGGGCTTCAGCGCCACGTCGGCCATGATCGGCAGCGCGTCGGCGAGCTTCGAGACCGGAACCGACAGCCGGACCGCCGAGGCATCAAAGGTGCTGGTGGTGGACAGGTTCGCGCCGAGGAACTCGAGCGCGTCGGCGATCTCGAGCGCGGCGCGCGGGCCGGCGCCTTCGTCGAGCATCGCGGCCGTCAGGCTGCCGACGCCGTACTTGCCGATCGGATCCGCGGCGCTGCCCGATCGCACGATCAGGTTGACCTGCGCCAGCGGCACCTCGTGGTGCTCGACGATCCACACCGGCAGGCCGTTGGTCAGCTGCTGCTTCTGAATCGCCGGCATCTTCAGCGACGGCGCCGGGCCAATCGCCGGCGGCTTGCTGCGATCGGGTCGATCCTGCGCGGCCACGGCGGCCGCGGCTGCCGCCACCATCAGTGCAATGAGCGCGCGCGTCATTTCTTTTCTCCGGGAACGATGCTGAGTTCCACGCGCCGATCCTTCGCCAGGTACTTCTCAACCATGGCCTTCACGTCGGCGGCCGTGACCTTGCGGTAGCGATCCAGGTCCTCCTGGAAGTAATCGGGATCGCCGGCCGCCTTGTGGTACGCGTTGAGTTGATTGGCCTTGCCGCCGAATCCGCCGACCCGTTCCATGCCGCGGTAGAAATTTGCTTCGATCTGATTCAGCGCCCGCTGCATCTCACGCGCCTCTGGCGGCGTCGTGCGCAGCCTATCGAGCTCTTCATCGATCACCGCCTGGATCCTGTCGAGCGCCTGGCCGGGCCGGGCGGTCGCGATGATCACGTAGTTGCTGCCCAGCGCCTGTGACTGCTGAGCGGCGTTGACGTCCTGGGCAATCTGCAGGTCGTACACGAGCCGCTTGTAGAGCCGCGAGTTCTTGCCGCCCGCCAGCAGGTTCGACACGATGTCGAGCTCCGCATCGCCCGGCTGCATCAGCGCCGGCGTGTGCCACGCCATGTACAACCGCGGCAGCTGCACGCGATCGGTGATGGTTTTCTTCTTCACGCCGTCGAGCACCACCGTCGGCGCGGTCAGCGGCGGCACGGGCTTGCCGGCCGGCACGTCGCTGAACCACTTCTCAACCAGCGTGCGGGTGGCCGCCGGATCGATGTCGCCGGCGATCACCAGGCTGGCGTTCGACGGCACGTAGTAGGTGCGGAAGAAGCGCGCCACGTCCTCGAAGCTGGCGGCGGTGAGGTCTTCCATCGACCCAATGGTCGACCAGCTGTATGGATGGCCCGGCGGATAGAGCAGCGCCGGCAGCTCGATGAACGCCTGGCCGTAGGGCTGGTTGTCGACGCTCTGGCGCTTCTCATTCTTGACGACGTCGCGCTGGCCGTTGATCTTGTCCGGCGCCTTGTCGTCGAGCAGGAAGCCCATGCGATCGGACTCGAGGAACAATGCCAATTCCAGCGCATTGGCGGGCAGGTCCTCGTAGTAGTTGGTGCGATCGTTGGTGGTCGATCCGTTGTTGTTGCCGCCGGCCGCCTCGAGCCACGTGTCGAACGATCCTTCGGGCACGTGCATCGATCCTTCGAACATCACGTGCTCGAACAGGTGCGCGAAGCCGGTGCGTCCTGGCCGCTCGTGGCCCGAGCCGACGTGGTACCAGATGTTCACCGACACCACCGGCACGCTGGTGTCACGGTGCAGGATGACGTTCAAGCCGTTGGGCAGCTTGAACTGCGTGAACGGAACCGAGAGGGTCGGGCGTTGCTGTGCGCCGACCGACACCGACGCGAGCAGCAGCAGGGCCGAAAGCGAGAGCCAGCGTTTCATACTGGCAGTCTATCGCACGCGTCAGCGCTTCTTCATGGCCCCCAGGAACTCGTTGGCCGCTGCTGAAATGGCAATGACCGCAGGATGTTTCAGGCGCCGTTCCACGGAAATGGCGAAGTAGCGTTCGCGCACCTCGTCCAATCGCCCCACGACCGTCACCCCGAACTGGCGCATCACTTCCTTTTCGAGGGCGGTTGGCGCGACGAACAGTCCCGCGCCGGCCTGGCCAAACGTGGTCAGCAGCGCGCTGTCGTCGAGCTCGGCGACGATGCGCGGCCGCAGGCCCTGCTGTTCGAAGTACTGATCGAGCGTGCGGCGCAACGTCTTGCCGACGGTCGGCACCAGGAACGGCGCGCCGTCGATCGATCGAGGGAAGCCCTTGCGGCGCGGCGCGGCAAGCTTGGCGGTGCCGAACACGGTCACCGGCGTCTCGCCGAGCGGATGGCTGAAGGCCTTGACCTTGAGGGCCGGCGAGATTGGCGCGTCGGCGATCACGAGATCGAGAGTATGGGTGGCCAGCTCGGTCAGCAGCCGATCGGCGGCGCCGTCACGACAGACGATGTTGACCGGGTGATCGAGGTGTATGGCCGGTTCGAGCAGTCGGTAGGCGATGATCTTGGTGACTTCGTCGGCAACGCCGACCTGGAAGCGCAGCGGCCGGCCGGTCGGCCGATCCTTGAGCGTGTCCATCAGCTCGCGGCCGAGACCGAAGATGTCGTCGGCGTAGCGGAACACCAGCCGCCCCATGTCGGTCAGGACCAGGTTGCGTCCCGATCGCTGAAAGAGTTTTTCGCCGAGCTGGTCTTCGAGGACGCGAATCTGTCCGCTGATGGTCGGTTGTGCGAGACGCAGCTCCTCGCTGGCGCGCGAAATGGTGCCCTCTCGCGCGACGGTCCAGAAGTACAGCAGGTGATGGTAGTTCAGCCACTCCATAGGCATAGGCAGTCATCAGTCTACAGTCAGCGGTTACGAGTTATACTCGGCGTTTCGAGCCGTGGCCGATTCACCTCTCGTTGCAGTGATCATGGGGTCGACGTCGGATTGGGACACGATGTCCCACGCCGCCGACATTCTCGAGCGATTCAGGATTCCCTTCGAAAAGGCCGTCGTTTCGGCGCATCGCACCCCGGTGTGGATGGCCGAATTCGCGCAGGGCGCCGAGGCCCGCGGCATTCAGGTGATCATCGCCGGCGCCGGCGGCGCCGCCCATTTGCCGGGCATGGTGGCTTCACATACGGTGCTGCCCGTGCTCGGCGTCCCCGTGCAGAGCGCCGCGCTGCAGGGGCTGGATTCGCTGTTGTCGATCGTGCAAATGCCCGGCGGCGTCCCGGTCGGCGCGCTGGCGATTGGCAAGGCCGGGTCTATGAACGCCGGCTTGCTTGCCGTCGGCATCCTCGCCGCGTCGCGGCCCGAGCTGCGAGAACAACTGCGGCAGTTCCGCGCCGAGCAGACCGCGAAAGTGCGGCAGGACACCCTCCCGTGAACCGGATCGTGTTGCCCGGCGCCACCATCGGCGTGCTGGGCAGCGGACAGCTTGGCCGCATGCTCGCGCTCGAGGCGCGCCGCATGGGCTACCGGGTCCACACGCTGTCGCCCGGGGTCGACACGCCCACCGGGCAGGTCGCCGATCTCGAAGTCAGCGCGGAGTACGACGACATTGGGGCGATTCGCGCGTTCGCGCGTGGTGTCGACGTGATGACGTTCGAGTTCGAGAACGTGTCCACCGACGCGGCCGACGCGGCCGCCGAGATCGTCGCCGTGCGTCCCAGCGGATCGGCGCTGCACATCACGCAGCAGCGCGCCCGCGAGAAGGCGTTCCTGGCGGATCGCGGCTATCCCGTGACACCCTTTGCCAAGGCACAGTCCCTGGACGAACTGGCCATCGGCCTCGGAGCGGTCGGACTGCCGGCGATCGTCAAGACCGCGGCGTTCGGCTACGACGGCAAGGGCCAGCACCGCATCGATCGCATCGAGGACGGCGAGCGGGTGTGGGGACTCATTGGCCACCAGGAAGCCATCATCGAGCGCGTCGTCGACTTCACGCAGGAGATCTCGGTGGTGGCGGCGCGCGGCCTCGACGGGCAGTTCGCGCACTACGGCGCGGTCGAGAACGTGCATCGGCATCACATTCTCGACCTGACGGTGTCACCGGCGCGAGTGCCGGAGGGCATTGCCGGCGACGCGGTGCATCTTGCGCACCGCGTGCTGGACGATCTCGGCTACGTCGGTGTGCTGTGCGTGGAGTGCTTCGTCACGCGCGACGGCCGGGTACTCGTGAACGAGATCGCGCCTCGGCCCCACAACTCGGGGCACTTCACCATCGACGCCTGCGTGACCTCGCAGTTCGAGCAGCAGGTGC
>Ga0194121_10001194_pt1 | contig 45030 bp, 43 predicted proteins | sample TA2MahCa50mmetaG_FD_148609 | JGI IMG/M metagenome (GOLD analysis project Ga0194121, IMG submission 148609) | Freshwater microbial communities from Lake Tanganyika, Tanzania - TA2015020 Mahale Deep Cast 50m | ecosystem: Environmental > Aquatic > Freshwater > Lake | place: Tanzania: Lake...
TATGTATTTTAATTATTACTTAATAATATGAAGATAGGATACCCTTGTATAAATAGAAGTATCGGTTGTACGGCTAATGCAACGTTTAGGTTAAAGAACTACTCTGAAGAGAACTTAGTGGAAAAAGTAAAAAATAACTTAGACTGCCTTATGCAGATCTTGAAATATAACAAACAAAAAAATCTTCTATTTTTTAGAATAAGTTCGGTTATTGTTCCTTTCGGTTCCCATCCTATTTGTAAGTTCGATTGGCAAAAGTATTTTAAAAATGAGTTTAAAACAATAGGAAATTATATAAAAGAGAATAATTTTAGGATATCCATGCATCCTGACCAATTTACTTTAATCAATGCTAAAGATGAATTTATAGTAAAAAGAAGTATTGCTGAATTAAATTACCATTGTGAAATTCTCGATTTGATGAGTTTAGATAATACTGCGAAAATCCAGATTCATGTTGGTGGTGTCTATGGAGATAAAGAAGCTGCCATTACTAGATTTATTCATAATTATAATCTGCTTCCAGAGAAGATAAAAAAAAGGTTGGTTGTAGAAAATGACGATTTCTCTTATTCACTCAAAGACTGTTTGAGAATCCATAGGGCCTGTGGTATTCCCATCCTGTTTGACACTTTTCATCATGAATGTCTTAACAACAATGAATCTATCCATGATGCTTTACTATATACGAAAAGTACCTGGAAAAAAGAAGATGGAGAAATGATGGTTGATTATAGTACCCAAAAGCAAGAAGCCAGGCGGGGGACACACACAGAACATATCGACATTAATCATTTCAAAAAATTTCTTGAAATAGCAAAAAATATAAACTTTGATATTATGCTAGAAATAAAAGATAAAGAGGAAAGTGCTTTAGAGGTAAAAAAGGAGATAGAATGCTAGATTTACTTCACTATTTGTTAATTGCATTAGGCATTAATATTCTGCTTTTCATCCCCGCTTTTAAGTTTAAAACCGATAAGTTGACCGATTTAAGTTATTCTTTAACTTTTATAATTTTAACAGTTATTGCAATTACTTTAACCCAAATTACATTTCAAAAATTAATTTTATCATTATTAATTATTACTTGGGGATTACGTTTAGGAATTTTCCTTTTTATTAGAATTGGGAAGATGAAAAAAGATCAGCGCTTTGATGGAGTTAGAGAATCTTTCTTTAAATTTTTTAAATTCTGGTTTCTTCAAGGTTTAGCTGTTTGGGTAATTTTACTCCCCACCTTATTTTTTATCAATTCAGATGGGAAAGAAGTTTTGTGGATTGGATTATTTATTTGGGCTTTAGGTTTACTAATAGAATCAATTGCTGACTTACAAAAATATAAATTTAAACAAAACAAAAGTAATCAAGATAAATTTATTCAAACTGGCTTATGGAGATATTCAAGGCATCCGAACTATTTTGGTGAAATGCTTTGCTGGATCGGAGTTTATTTGTTTGTTTTCTCTTCATTGACTAATATGCAGAGAATTCTTGCTCTAGCAAGCCCTCTTTTTATTATCGTTCTACTACTTTTCATAACTGGCTTACCCCCATTAGAAAAGTATGCAGACAAAAAATTTGGAAGGACTAAGGAATATATAGAATACAAACGAAAAACGAGCATTTTACTACCATGGATACCGAAAAGATAAAAAGATATTTTGCAGCTTTGTTGATTGTCTTAGCGATAGATTTAACGTGGGTATTAGTGATTGCGAAACCTTTCTATATTAATGAATTAAGTGGATTCGCTCGGCCAGAGATAGTTCCAATATGGTCCGCATTGCTTGCTTGGTCATTAATTCCCCTAGGGATAGTTTTATTCGTTGACCGGGTTTCTAAAAGCAATAAGCAAAGTTTGATTTATGGTGCTTTATTTGGTTTTATACTCTATGGGGTGTATGATTTTACAAATTATGCTACACTCGCTAATTTTACTTTAACTATGGTTGTTGTTGACATCGCTTGGGGAACTTTTTTGTGTTCGATCTCTTCTTTTTTATTACGTTTTTTTCTTAAATCCCCTGATTATAAAGTAAGTAAATAGAAAAATTCAAAAGGAAAAATAAATATCATTCTAAGATATCTCTTTGAACATTTCTAAAGCTTTTTTTCTTTCAATATTATGGTCTACTATTGGGGAGGGATATGAATTATCGCCCTGCCATTGATGTATTTCTTTTGAGTTGTATTTTTCTAATTCAGGAATCCATCTCTTGATATACTTACATTCGGGATCAAATTTTTTTTGCTGACTCCACGGATTGAATATTCTAAAATAGGGCTGGGCGTCACTGCCCGTTGAAGCAGCCCATTGCCCTTCCATAATCTCCCTTGCACGAAACTTATAGTTGCTTTCGAATCTTCAATTTCTCCCAGTCAAGCAGTTGTTATTTTACCTTCACTTTCACTAAAATATTGAAGTTTATAGAAAAGCAATCTTATCAAGGGCTGTAACCGTTTTGATAAAATCTTATTTTAAGAGGTGACTTTTATTTTCATTTTTCAAATTAAATATATACTTAAAATGGTAGTCCGAGTAACCTTGCAAGAGGGAGAGAGATATAATAGCTCAGTGCAGTAGCAAAGACGCCCATAAATATTCCCCTTACAATAGTTCTTGTATCTTTTTTGAGATAAAATGCCGATGCAATCATTACGATAAATAAAATAGATAAAAAGATTGCCAAAAATGTTATATCACTATCTGCCTTATAAAATAAAATTGTAAAAAATAAAAGAGTTATTCCTCTTGCAAGATGTCTTTCGTAATCTTTTATTATAAAGCTTAAACCAAAAAGAACGATGAATGAGAATAGAACCCAATAAACAAAATTCCAATAACCTCCCAACGTAGAACGAGCTACAAGTGCTAGGCCTATTGCAAGGCTTCCAAGAGCTAAGAGGTCTCGAGCAGATTCTTTTAACCAAGGCTCTTTTTTTAATTCTTCCATGAATTTTAAACGAAGATTGCTTATTTAATTATTTTGTTTTTACTTATGTTTCTTCTAAGATTTTTTTTAATATTTTTGTATGATTATTTATCTTAAATTCAGATATTAATTTAGAGAATATTAATTCATAATTTTGTCGATCAAAATTAAAAATGAAAAGAAAAATAATCCGCAGAAACAGTAGAATTATATTCTCCATTAAAAAGAAAAAACTTTTGAATCGCATTAGATTTGCCAGAGATACTGGCACCATACTATCCTAGCAGTTTACTTTAAACCCCTTTTTTTTGATAATAATTTATAAGATACTTCTAGGCTAAAATAATTTTTATTTCGTTACATATATAAAACGTATTTTCCTTTGAAATTTACATAGAAAAAAGGAGATTCAAGTATGAATTTTATCTTAGCAGAAAGTAAACAAAAAAAAGTTATTTATCTTTTAGGTTTATTGCTTTCCTTCTTTTTATTTTTTCTTTCTCTTGAGTTAATAAAATATTTTTTCAGTGGTGCCGAAATAGCTTTTCTAAGATTGCTTGACGACAACGTAAGCGAAGTTAACGCTTTTGGCATTGGCTGGCTTTTAACACTGATACTGCAATCAAGCGGGGCTACAACATCTGCTTTAGCAGCCATAAATTCTGCAGGAATTATAGAGCAAACACTTTTGGTTTTTATGGTTATAGGAACAAGAATCGGAACAACAATAACTTTCTTTCTAGTAGCACTATTTATTTCTGCAAAAGAACGTGATTTTAGGCACGGATTCGAAATCGGATTGGCAAATATTGTCTATGCATTACCGATAGCAGTTCTTATGTTTTTCATGGAATATCTCTTTTCTTTTTTCTCAAATATAGGAAATTATTTTATCAGCATTCAAATTCCCTTTGAATTTATTTCTATTGATAGCATTACACTTCCTTTAATAAAATTGTTAGATATTATTGTGCCACCATATCTATTTCCCTTTTTAGGTATTGTTTTTTTGATTTTTAGTTTGAAGAAAATGCCTTATTTTATAGTTAAATTTTGTGGCGAGACATATCTGAGAAAGAGTATTAATAAATATATGGGGGATAATTACTTTTCCTTTCTAACTGGATTGATTATTGCCTTAATTTTGACATCCACAAGTGTAACTCTTGCCCTGCTTATACCGTTAATTGTAGTAAGGCTTATTAATCTTAAGAAAGCTATACCTTATCTCATTGGGACAAACCTTGGCGGCGTCATGGATGCAGTTATCGGTGGGCTTGTTATAGGTAAGACTGCTATTCCTGCAGTATTTACTTATGTTTCTTTTAGTATTATCGGTTTATTTTGGTTTTTCAATACTGATTTGTTATTCAGTGCAACTAAATTCCTTTCAAAGAAAATCCTTCATATATCAAAGAAAAGAGCTATTTTATTTGTATTGCTTTTTAGCCTAGTTGCTTTCATCTTGAGTCTTATTTAGCAAGATCAAGCACTAAGGAGAAAAATAAAAGATTAAAAACTACGTTATTCTAATTTTATTAAGGGGCTAAATAAATGCTATGTTAATTATTGGTCCGAGTATGACGCTAGAATAAAGCGATTTACTTTTTATCTTCGTGTTATCTTAGTAAGTAGAACATTTAAAACTTGTTCCTTCTATCTGGCTTTGAAGCTCTAATAGTATAATGGCTAGTACACATTCTTATCGCGGACAGAGTCCGGTTCGATTCCCGGCACGGGCCTTCTTGAAAGATTTTTTCCCATTTAAAGATAAGGGAATTTATTTTGTTTCAAAATCTGCAGAAAAAAGCGTTGATGACATTGAATCAAGAGTAGGCCATAGTTCTGGCGGAAATAGTCCTACGTTCTAATCATCTCTTTATTTTTTTTTGAAATACTACACATGCAGAGTTAATGCAATATCGTTGTTTTCCTTCTGGACCATCGGGAAAGACATGGCCGAGATGAGAGTTGCAGGTCTTACAGCGTACTTCTATGCGTTGCATTCCATGTGTAGTGTCTTCTTTCAAGGCGACAGCGTGTGTGTTGGCAGGTTCGGTGAAGCTTGGCCAACCGGTACCTGAGTCAAATTTGGTATCTGAGGGAAACAAGATGCTTCCACACACTTTACAGCGATAGTCTCCTGTTTCTTTGTGATGAAGGTATTGTCCGGTAAACGGGCGTTCAGTGCCCCCTTGTCTCAGGATCGCATATTCTTCAGGGGAGAGTTTTTTCTTAATCAGCGCTTCGTCCATGATGGAAATAAGTCTGAGTTACTATAAGAATATTATCTTCCAGTTACCCAATGATAAGCGCGGACGAGGTTTCGCAGTGTTTTTTTATTTCTTACAAAATTAATGGGGGTTTGCTTTTCGCATTGATAGAGTTCTTCTGAAGGGGGAGCTTCATCAAATACAAGGATATCCGCGGGCGTTCCTTCTTTATATTGTGATGCACGATAAAGGTGCGTTGTTTTGCCTTTTCCGCTTAGAAAGGCAATAAGTTTTAGTGTTTCTTCCTTTCCAGAACTAGTCACGTTAATGATTCCTTGTGGGTAAGTTGTTGTAGTGTTGAGTGTTGTTTCTCGTTCGTTACATACAATTTCAAATGCTTTTCTTTCAAGGGGTGCCCGTTGAATCATGCAGTTTTCTCTCTCAGGCCAGCCGAGTATCCCTATTTTTTTCAGCTGGTCTTGACTATGAACGTATAACCATTCATAGTCAAACGTGGCTGATGTGATGTCTGATTTGAAGTAGGCTCCTTTGCCTTTTGCTCGCAATTTCCATTTTTGTATATACATGGGAACGATGTTTCTCTTTAATGGTTTTTAAGGCTTTCTCTCTCTCTTGAAATGTCGTCGCTATCTTTATGCTGGATTACACATAACCCTTTAAAGTGGTAGCGACTTTTTACAAAATGAAAGAGGTATTGGAAGCATATTGTACAGAATATGGGTTATCTCCGTTTCATGAGACGAAAACCCCCTCGCGTATTAGTACGGGAGTGTATAAAACGGCAGATGGACGAGCAGTGCATACAAAAGTGCTTTCGTTATTGAGTAAACCTTTTGTTTTTTCTGATACCGGGGCTTTATGGGGATGTTTTCCTTTATCTCAAAGTATTAGTGAATTGGAACGAAGGCAGGCTTTTTTTGGTTCTCTTGTACTTGGAGATCGTTCTTTTTTAGCTGAACTTGCATTACATAAGGCTTCTTGGAAACCCCCGTATGGTGTTTTGGTGGTGACTGAAGATGAAAAAATCTTTACCCAATTGAAAGATTTGGCTTGCCCTGTAAAGTATTTGATTAGTGAATATGACGTGCAATCGCTTGATGCTTATGATGTGGTACAAGTTATTGGATGCGATCAATATCAACAAACTTTGGAACGACTTCCTCAAACTATCTTTTTAGATAGTACTGAAGAGGTATATCTTGAACGACATATTGAATTACTTTCTCGATGGAAAGGAATACTTGAACGCCTTGCTTCTCTTGGATCTTCTGGTGCGTTAGGCACCTTAGTGAGTCAATTGGTTTCGTTGCTTGCTTTAACACGTCAGAGTACGTTTACTCCCCTTACCTTTACTGATCTTGAAGAACGAATTGGAATCATCAATGCAACTATTTCTACTCGTATGAAAGATATTGTTTTAACAGGAGATGCATTATTGGCCTTGGTTCAAAAAGAAAAATTACCGCCGCAATTACAAACGTTGGTACGAGAAGCGATTGCACATTCAGAGTTGCCAGGACATTTATGCAGCGAGACTATCCCTGTTAGATTACAAGAGCAAGAAGCGGACGCACTGATTAAAAAACAACAAGCTACTCAATTTACAAGTATTGCTGAAGCAATACGTAAACAAGCACATATGGTGATGAAAATTCCTTCCTTGCTTTCTGCTCTTGAACGTGCTTTAGTGGTGTATGATTTTTGTACGGGTGTTGCATCATATACTTCTACCACTTCTGGTTTTCCAACTATTGGTCCACAATGTAAATTACTTGAAGCAAAAAATCTTTTTTTATCTGCCCCTCAACCAATTAGTTTCTTACTTGACACGGGAACTCGTGCTTCACTTTTAACAGGGGCAAATAGCGGAGGAAAAACAACTTTGTTAGAACATGTGACTCAATTAGTGAGTTTACATCAATTAGGCTTACCTGTACGCGGAGTGGTTGAATTGCCTTTATTTACTGAAGTGTATTATTTTGCAAAAAATAAAGGAAGCATGAATAAAGGGGCCTTTGAAACGTTATTGACTCAATTGGCAAGTATTACTCCCGGTACACAAACGTTGATCCTTGCTGATGAAATAGAGGCCGTAACTGAACCGGGTGTTGCGGGAATGCTTATTTGTGCAACTGTACAGTATTTTGTTGAAAAAGAATGCTTTATGATTATTGCAACACACTTGGGACAAGAAATTCAACACCATATTCCTTCAGGGAGTCGGATAGATGGCATTGAAGCAAAGGGATTAGATGATAGTTTTGAATTACTCATTGATCATGCTCCGGTGTTAGGAAGATTGGCGCATTCTACTCCTGAATTAATAATTGAACGTATGGCTAAAACGCAAACTAACCAGTATTTTACGTTTGTGCATGCTTATTTAGTAAAAAAGAAGGAAACGTAACTTTTATAATCCTTGAAAAGAAGCGTTTTTTACTATGGCGAGAAAAGAGTTTATTTTTCTGCTTATTGTACTTGTTACTTGTACCTTGGGTAGTGCTGAAGAAGTGACTAATGCTTCCCTTCTTCCCTTCAATCAATCAAATGTGTCATTTGAACCTGCTTCTTTTTTTGGTTCTTCAAATGTTTCGATGAATGTTACTCCCTCTGCCCCCCAATTACTTGTTGTGAAAGTAGTTCCTGAATTATTACGTACTGGGGATGTACAGTTTAGTATTCTTTTTGTGAATAATGGTACGGCCCCATTCTATACTTCTACTGTTGGACTTGTCTATCCTGGATTTGCTTCTTATTCTGTAAGTGTTTTAGATGAATTAGCTCCAGGAGCTAAAGGATTTGTGTTGGTTTCAGGGAAATTTGAGGAGGCAGGAACGGGGAATTTGACAGTGCAAGTTGGTTCAGCTTCTTTTCTATTTCCTATACATATCCGCCCTGCTCTTGTAGGGATTGTGAACAGTGCAAAAGTACTTCAAGAACAGCTTGATGCAGTTTCTCTCGAGTTGGATGAAGTTAAAAAACGATATGCTTTGCTTGAACAGGAACGTACGACAAAAGTAAAGGAACGCTATGCTGTTTCTTCTATTTTACTTGATGATGCAAAAGACTATTTGCGAGATGCTGAAGCAGCTTTAATTCGACAAGAACCTTTGGAGGCAAGAGTTGCATTAGCATTGGTGGAAGATGAATTGGCTTTACGTTCTTTACAATTAAGTGTTGTTGAAAAGAAATCTTTTCTTGATACTTTGAAAGAAAATGCTGTTCTTTTTTCTACTTTGGGGGGAGCGTTGGTTATGTTCTTTACCTTATATGAGCTTTTGAAGAAGAAATCGGTTGGTGCAGTTGAAACCGTTAAACATATGGTTGTGAAGAAAGAGTAACCAGTATTCTTAAAAGCCCTACTTTCTAGCACGATGATGAGGGGCCATGGTCCAGCTTAGTAGGATTCCAGCATGGGGTGTTGGCGGCCTGGGTGCGATTCCCAGTGGCCTCATTTAATTCTGTCTTACGTAGTTTTGTTAGAAAGCTTAATCTATGGAAATATAGGATTATGTACTTTTAAAGAAATAAATTATTTTTCTTGATAGAATATGTGTTTAGAATCTCCAATACGACCTTTTTTTTCAATTTTAGTACTTTTTGCCCAAGAGGGAGTACTACTTAGAGTATGATAATGTGTCGCTCCTTTTGTAGGGTCTGGGTAGGCACCTTCTAAAACTCGTGTAGCAACGTCTAGGCATTCAATAAAAGAACGTTTATCGTATTTTTCAGGATTCATTATTTTTTTTCTATTTGGGTCATTCTCATTAAAACAACTATATTGCTTTGGAACAAGTATAGCTTCTTTTACAGTACTTCCATTCCACTTTTTTCCATCATTGGCCCTATTTATTGCAGTATAGGCAACAGCAATCTTTTCTTCTCTTGAGCAGTTTCTTGCTTCTCCAAAAAGCATACGTGCAAGAATCATTTTTTCAGTATCTTTTTTAAAATCAGTAGTGGTATATTCTTCTGCTCTTGCATCATACGTTCCTAAAGCAAGGCCTCCAGCTAAAAAAGCCAAAGATACTTTATTTCTCAGTCTTTTTACTAAATTCATTTGTTGTTACTATAAAATAGTAGTATTTAAACCTTTACATAGTTTCGCATGGAAAAAGTATTTATTAAGATATTTTTGGCTCCATTTTTATGAGTTTTTAATTACTTGAAGGTAGGCTCTTAAATGAATGTCCATATGTTTCTGGGAATCTCTTAAGTAAGGTTTAAAAGGTATTTTTACTAGGGCAGGACATGAGACAAGCAGCACGACGTAAACGAAATCGCAGATGGCAGCATAATTTGATTACTAATGGTAAACATATGCTTGCACGCATTTTTGCTAAACCATTAGTTGCGACTAAAACAGCTTAATTCTTTTTTCGATAGCTTTAAAGCACACTTTTTGATGTTCTTTATATGGCCTTTAAGGTACTTGCACGAGACAAGCATTCGTTAGCACGGGTAGGGAAATTAATAACTCGCTCCGGTAGTGTTGAGACTCCCTTTTTCATGCCTGTTGCTACTAAGACTGCAGTAAAACATGTTTCTCCTGAGATGCTTGAAGCAATGGGTGTGAATGCAACAATTAGCAATTCCTTTGTGCTATCATTACGTCCTGGTGCTTCAGTCGTGAAAAAATTGGGAGGCATTCGCGCATTATCTTCATACAAGGGTGTTATGTTTACCGATTCGGGAGGATTTCAGATGTACTCCCCGAGCTTGTATAAGGGTTCAACGGACAAAGGTGTTGAGTTCAAAAATCCTTATTCAGGTGAGCGGATTTTTATGACGCCTGAACAGAATATGCAATTACAACTTGACTTAGGAAGTGATGTGGCGATGTGCTTTGATACCATGCCGTTGATTGCCCATTCCAAAGAAGCAGTTTCTTTAGCAGTTACTCGTACCACGAATTGGGCATGTCGATGCAAGGAAACACATGATGCTTTGCAGAAAAAGATTTCCAAAAAGAAACGGCAATTGTTGTTTGGGATTGTGCAAGGGGGTATTCATGATGATTTGCGTCGTGTTTCTGCTGAAGCACTTACGCAACTCGATTTTGATGGCTTTTCAATTGGAGGGCTTGCATTGGGAGAGGCGAAAGAAGATGAATATCGGATGATTGAGGTTTGTCAAGGGTATTTGCCTCGAAATAAACCTGTTTATTTGATGGGGGCAGGGAATCCTGTTGAATTATTGGAAGCGATTGAGCGAGGATGCGATATGTTTGACTCTAGGTTTCCTACCATGAATGCTCGGCATGGGAATATTTTTTCCTGGAAGGGTAAATACATTGTCACGAATGCAGAATATAAAACTTCTCTCAAGCCTTTGGATGAAGGATGTGCGTGTATGGTGTGTAAGAGGTATTCACGAGCGTATATTTGCCATCTCATTCGAAATGAAGAAGGAGTGGGTTATCAGCTTGCGAGCTATCATAACTTATATTTCTTGCAGGAATTGATGCGCAGAGTACGAAAAGCTATACGCGCAGGGAAATTTAAGGAATTTAAAAAGAAGTTTATTAGGGAGTATGAGGGGAGGTAATGTTATGATTAAAACCCTTCCTTTGTTTTAAGATAGTTGACTAATTTAGGGCTCATTAACGGCTGACCTGTGGCATCAAGGGGATAGCAATAGGGGAGATCGATGGAAGCGATGTCATCTACTTTGATGCTAATTTTGTATTTGGTTTTGATGGTGGTGAAAGGAGTGCCTTTTACGATTCGATCTACCACATAGACTGCGTTGTCTGTTGAGAATTGCTTCTTGCCGATGTTGTAGGCTTTGGCGTTAGGGATGAATTGAGTGAGTTCTTTTGTTGTGCGTTTTTTAGGAGGGTAGTCTCCGAGGATGCCTCCGATAATGATATACTGATAGGGTTTGATGTTTTCGGGGGTGAGTAAAGTAGGTGCTTCAGGGTCAAGAACGCAGGCATTCTGAAGTTTGAGGTCTTTCACTGACGTGTTGAGTACTTTTCCTAATGTTTCTAATTCTTTTGTTGGTTGGGAGATGTTGGTGAACCAGAGATTTTCTTTGCCTACTAGCTGGGAAATGCGTTCATATTCACACATACACCAGGTTCCGATTTCTGGCTCAAGGTGTTCAATAATATAGATTGGTTTCATAGAACAATGAAGAGAGCGTATATTTTTAAAGTGAAGGGTAGAAGCAACAGCATGAAAAACTCCTTGGTTTCTGTTGTTATGGATGATCCTGACTTGTATGAAGCATTTTTGCAAGAGTATCCTGGACGCATTTATGAGGAACAAATACATAGCGATGATTCGGGCGAACGGGATGAACCTCTGCAGTTTTGGATTTCAGGATTGTGTCTCACGACACTTTTTCCATTTTTAGATGAGTATGGTTCGGGAAATTATGTGGTGTATCATGAAGGAACAATGGGGAAACCCATACGCGTTCATCGTGGCATGTCGAGAGTGGAGATGAATTAGAGATTAGTTGTTGTGCATATTGCAGTTAGATTTTTTCTTTTTCTGAATAAAACGCTTATTACTTATCGGGATGGGCGTAGACTGTTTTTTTACATTCTGATTTTGCATATGGAAAGGAATAAATGTGGAAAGGGTGTGGGAACATTTCTTCCAAGCCCCCTCCGGGTATTACGGTTCGTATCACATCGCGGAAACTTTCTTGTAAGTCTCTATCATGAGTGACTAGCGTTGCTGGAGCTTCTAATCCAAGCAATATCGTTGATGTCATCAGATGGCGATCAGTTTGAATCCACCCTCCCCGTTTCCCTTTGTCTAAATATGGGCGATGATTTTTTGTCCAGTGGTGGATCCATTTGCCGAGTGTTGCACGTTCACCTTTTTCTTGTTGCCATTCATATATTCCTGTTTGACAACGAATTCGTATTCTACGTAACAAAGTAAGAAATGTATTTGTATCCTCATTTGGTCTTAAGCTATCTGCTCTTATTTGTAGAAGAGAAGTCATAGCATCAAGTTCTTCAAGCATTTGCGGAATGCAATAGAACATATTATTCATAAAGCCTTCTTGTACGTCTCTTAAACAGGCGAGTCCCGCTCTAAAACTCTCTTCGTCCCATTCGGTTGTTCTTTTAGAGGTTCCTAAAGGAAACAATGCGCAGGTATCTATCACATAGCGTTCTTGAATTTTTTGGTTTTCTATTTTAGGCATTTCATAACTTATTTAAAAAAGATTTAAAAAGATACCGATGAGCTTAAAAATAGTGCAGGAATTCTTTTACTATGTATAAATGGATTCAAGGGACTGCACTAAATACGAAAGGACGAGCGATTATTTATGGTTCATTGTTTGATAATGCTAGTCGAGCACTTGCCGATCGCTCTTACTGGGAACTGCCTTCCTTTCTTGTTTTGGCTAATCGAGAGACACAAGGATTGTTACACACGCTTCATTCTGCAGATGCGATACAAAAAGCAGGAGTTTCTGGTGACTCGTTTAAGCTAGCTCATGCTTCTTCCGTTAAAAAACTGCATGCTTTTGCAGAGCAAAGAGGGCTTCGATCAATACCTTTCCTTCCTTCTTATATGGTTGAGCTTCCCTGCCAAACTGAAGAGGTATTGCCAATTACCCCTCATGAAGATGTAATATACGTTGGTTCTTTTCATAATCCGCTAGGATTACACCAAGCAATACATGCTGCAGCTACCCTGTATCAAACTGAACTTGCTGAAACTTTAACGCGCACAGGAAGACTGGAATTAGAGATTCAGAAGATACCCCATACTTTTGCAGTTACTTCTTGTAGTGATTTACCTGAAGAAACTCCATTCATTCCTTACTTATTTAATCGATTTTTATATCCTTTAATTGAAACTTCTTCATCTAACTTTTCTGCTGAACGTATGTTGCTACAAGAAGAATTAAAAGCATTCGGGAAAGGAACTCATTTAGAAGAATCATTATGCGAATTAGGTAGCGCTTTTGTCGCCCCCTCTTGTCGCCCCGGGCATGTTAAAGAATTTCAAGCAGCACATTGTGCATTAGTCAACCATATTTATAATGAAGCGTATGAGGAAGCTGCTGAAGCACAACGATTAATTGATACTATGCGATTGTGATACTTATTCTCCAATATAGCCGCCCTTTTGGAGATTCCAGAGTTGACGGTAGAGGCCAGGTTTGGTGATAAGTTGCCGATGGGTGCCTTGCTGAACAATCTTCCCTTTATCAAGTACGATGATTTTATCTGCATGCATAATGGTGGAAAGACGATGAGCAATGATGATTGCTGTTCGTCCTTCTAACAGCTTTTTGAGATCTGTTTGAATATCATGTTCGGTTTGTGAATCTAGGGCAGACGTTGCTTCATCTAATACCAAAATACGTTTATTTGCTAACAATGCTCTTGCAATGGAGACACGTTGCTTTTCTCCCCCAGAGAGCTTTACTCCTCGCTGGCCTACAATCGTTTGTTCTTTATTTGGAAATGTTGCAATAATTTTGTCTAATTGAGCATATTTGATTGCGTAGAGGACTTCTTTTCTGCTTGCAGAAGGGTTTGAGAAGAGAATGTTGTTATAGATGGTATCGTCAAATAATACTGCTTCTTGTGGGACGATAGCAAGTTCAGAACGGAGAGATTCTTGTTTAACTGTTCTGCTATCGTTTCCGTCAATAAGAATACGTCCTTGTTCGACATCATAAAGGCGATAAAGAAGTTTGATGAGCGTTGATTTACCTGAACCTGAATGCCCAACTAACGCAACTTTCTCATTTGGTTTTATGTCTAACGAGAAGTTCTTGAAAATAGGGCGTTTGTTATAGGAGAAGGTGATGTTTGAGAACGAGATGCTTCCTTCTTTGACTGCTAGTTCTGGTGCGTTGGGGATGTCTTTGATTTCATTCTGCACTTTTTTATAACGAGTGAGGGAACCGAAATCAGATACTCGTCTGGTGAACATACGAAGTTGACGAGCAAATGAAACTGCATCGCTATGAAGACCAAGATAAGTCGAATAAATGAATACTACGGTACCAATGGTCATTTCTCCCGCGAGTACTTTGATAAGGGGGAAATATAATATGGCCACGGTTCCTCCAATGAGAAACAGATGTTGTATTCCTGTTGCGAGAAGATGATATTTCCAATAGGCAAGTAATCTTTTTTTTGTTTCTATGAAATAATTTCTCATTTTTGTTAGCACGAATATTTCTTTTCCATAATATTTAACGGAATCAATATTGGTTATTGCTTCGGCAGTATATCCCTTTTCACTGTCTTCTGCTTCATTATAGAATGCGGATGCTTGTATTTGCTTTGTTTGAATATAGAGTGAATATCCTACGAATCCTCCAAATGTGAGCAGTATGATAATAATGGAAGATTTATCAAAATACCACAAAGCGGCGCCTGTTACGAATAATCTGAATATATTTGGTAGGAGTGTGTCTACAAAGAAACCGTTGATATCTTCAAGAGCTGATTCCCCTCTACTTAATCGTGTTATTAAAGAACCCGTTTTATGTGAAACGTGGAAATTGTGAGATAATTGTAAAATGTGGGCGGTGTATTCTTCTTTGAGTTTTTGTATGAGTCCTGCTTCTAAATGTTGTTTCATGCGTTGAATGATGAGGTTAAGGATCATGCGTGTTCCCGCGACTCCGAGGAATATCCAAGCAATTAGTATAAATGTTTGAGCGAGTATCTGAGTAGTTATGTCTCCTCCTGCATAGAGCGCACTCTTATCTACTACTTCTTTAAACAATAATTTATCAGCAATCAGAAATGCTTGAATTATGAGGGTAAGGAATGCAATTGTTAACCAGGAACCTTTTCTTGTTTTTACGAGTCCAAAATATGAACGAATATTTTCTTTGAATGTTGGTATGGGGAGGTCAGTTGTGATGGACATGGGGGGAGTGAGAGGAGTAGACGAAGAACAACAACAAAAAAGTCTTCATACCTCTTCTTTTGATGATGGTGCTGACGTTTTTGAACTTTTGCCCTCGTGAAAAATGAGGGGTAATGCTTATATAGTAGGCTTGCTATGATTGGATATCTCAGGAATTACCGGGGTTTTTAGGGTATTGTTAGGATATTCTTGCCGTAAGGCTTATATAGTAAGATAATCTTACTAAAATATGCCTAAAAAGGGGACCTGGGTGACACGTATGAGTAGTCGGGGACAGATTGTGATGCCGTTACATTTGCGTGAACGCCTTGATATTATGGAAGGCGATGTATTGCATATTCTTGAACATGAAGGAAAAATTATCTTGCAAAAAATCGTGCATACGCCTTCTACTTCCTCTCATTCTGTGAAAGAAGCCCTTTCTCCTCCTGTTCAACCCTCGGTACACCGAAATCCCCCCAGTTATATTCATTAAAAATTTTTTTTCACAGTGTATTTCATGCAGTGCATGCTTTATGGATTATCTCCCCATTTATTTATTTCGCGGCTGTTTAAGTGAATGACTAGCGAATGCGTCTCGTAACAGAGTTTTTCCTATGATTACGTCTTGTAGTGCATGTCCTGTTTCAATAAGTCTTTCTAAATCAGTTGATGAATACGTTGCACCGAGTAAAGGATAGATACATTCTTCAACTACTTTTTTTCCTTGTTCAGTTAAAGATGCCTCAACATATCTTCCTTGCTGCTTACATGTGATGATCCCTGCTGCATTTAATACTTTTTTATGTCTATTGAAAATAGCTGGGTCGATTTCTGCTGCTTGAGCTATCTCTTTTAAATGTGCTTTTGGGACAGTTGCAAGATATGTGAGTATCCGTACTCTCGTTTCAGGACCTTTTCGTTCTTCTCTGCTTGCAGAAGCACCAAGTACTTTTCCTAATGAGAGGCCTGTTTGCGCTTCAAAATCAAGTGCAAGGGCCGCTGCTCCAAATCCTAGCGTTCTTCCTCTTTTAGTGGGGTTAAAATAGGTGATATCCGTCCGCAGATTATAGCGCTCTCTATGAGATATTGCAAATCCATAGGGCACTAAGGTCTCTAGTCCATAGCTTCTAAATGCTGCTTTGTGGGGAATTCCTTTTTTTGATTCAGTGATACATAGTAAGGTATCGTATATTTCTGATCCTGATAGCTTTTCTGAGGACCCTACTATCAGCATCATTGCAGCTTTTGGAGTACCATTCATAACATGAAGTGCACGGCAGAGTTCTTCATTGAGTACACTGTGGTAATTTGCCATAGTTTGTGAAAAGATTTAGTGGCCCTTTTAAATATATGGGTCGATTATCCTTTTAAGACGGCGAGAGGTTTTAATCTGGCGATAAGTGTACCAATGCCTGCCTCGTCGCTTACTTTAGCGACTTCGTTAACATCTTTATAGGCTTGTGGGGCTTCTTCTAACATTCCCTTTGCACTTGCCCCCTTGAGTGTTACGTTTGATTCAGCGAGCTGAGCTTTGATTGTTTCAGGTTGGAGATTGCTACTGGCGAAGGTTCGACTGAGCGCTCTTCCTGCACCGTGCGCAGTTGAACCGAACGTGAGCTGTTCGGCTTCTTTTGTTCCATGCAAGACATACGAATAGGTACCCATGCTCCCCGGGAGAAAGATAGGACATCCGATCTTATTATATTTTGCAGGAAGTTCTATTCGTCCCGGGCCAAATGAACGCGTTGCGCCCTTTCTGTGTACGCAGACTTCACAGATTTTCCCAGCTATTTCATGTTTTTCCCATTTTGCAATATTATGTGCAATATCATAAATAACTGTGATTTCATTTGCTGGGAAATATTTGCTAAAAACTGTTCTGATTGCATATGTTATCATCTGTCGATTGACAAATGCAAAGTTTGCTGCAGCGTTCATTGCCCCACGATATTCTTTTCCGAGTTTGCTGTTGAGAGGAGCATAGGCTAATTCTCTATCTGGAAGATGTTTGAAACCGTATTCTTTTTCCATTTTTATAATATAGTCGCTTGCAACTTGATGACCTAGTCCTCTGCTTCCACAGTGTATCATAATAACAAGTTCTTGCTCTGCAAGGTCAAATATTTTTGCCTTTTTTTCGTTATATATCGTTTCAACAAATTGGCATTCAAGAAAATGATTTCCTGATCCCAGCGTTCCTAGTTGTTGCAATCCCCGTTCTTTTGCTCGTTGACTGACTGCTTGAGAGTTTCCCTCCAGACTTCCTTGGTCTTCACAACACGCTTGATCTGCTTTGGTGGCATATCCTTGTTTCACTGCCCAGGAGAGTCCGGTTGTCAAGATGGCGGTAAGGTGTACTAATGAAAGTTTGAAAGTGGAAGTTTTTACGCCTGTGGGAATCGCTTTTTGGAGATCAAGGAGTATATGCTCGCGTTTTTTAAGAAATTCCTTCGCTTTGATGCCTGTTCTGAGAAGTCGCACCCCACAATTAATATCGTATCCGACTCCTCCGGGAGAAATGATTCCTTCTTGAAGATCAAATGCAGCAACTCCACCGATGGGGAAGCCATAGCCTTGGTGGGCATCGGGCATAACACACGCAGGATTGAGGATACCTGGAAGGCTTGCCATATTGGTAAGTTGTTGGAGCGTTTTACCATCTTTGGTTATCCCATTGAGGAGCTTTTGGGAAGCAACGATTCTTCCAGGAACATGCATAGTTCCTTTTTGCTCGAGTTCCCAGATATTTTTTTTGTTTTCTTTAAGATTCATATAAGAAAAAGGGGATGAAGCTTTATAAACGCTCGGCGGAAGGGAGTTATAGGAATTGATTCATGAGCTGTAAACGGTACCTCTTCTGGCATGTTTTACCTTCACGTACTGAAAGATATTCACGTAGTTGTGAGAAGTGTCCAAGATACCGCAAAAATGTAAAACTAAGGAATTACTACTCATATTAAATTTCGCGATACATTGTTTCTCGTGCAAGGGAGACGTTCATCCGTGATTTGAGTGTCTCTCGTGCATAGCGCTTGGCACGAATTTCTATTCCATCTAAGACAGCATCCGTATGGTCAGGGTCGTGATGAGTTAAGATGACATTTTGTACTCCTGCCCGATCAGCAAGCGTAAGTATCCCCTCATATGTGGAATGTCCCCATCCCTGCCTGGTTTCATATTCTTCAGGAGTATATTGTCCGTCTGCTACAAGTGTGTGTACATGCATCATTGCTCGTACTAACCGATTGTTTTCTCTTTTTTTTAAACTACCTGTTGTTTCGATGTCACCAGTGAAGAAGAGTTTTCTGCCATGTTCTTCAAAAGCGTATGCCCACATATTCTGTGGGTGCAAAGTATGATAGTGGGGAGTGATATGCATTTCTTCCTCATTTTCTAAAGGTATGCCCTCTGCAACTGCATGAAAATAGAGTCGCGCTTGCATACCTGCTAGTGGAATTGGAAAAAATCCTCTGTTTGTATCTTGCAATGTTCTTAAGGCTTGACGCAAATCCTCTGCATTGCTCCTTGTCTTCCCTTTCTGTATAATTTTTCCTGTTGCTTGAGGTAATTTATCTAGTTCTTCAAGCAGCGCGGTATGTCCCCCATAGAGATGAATGTACCATCCTTTTTCATATGCGAGTCGAAAGAAGGGAAATCCCTCTAAATGGTCGCGATGGAGATGCGTAAAGAGAAGCGATACTTTTCCTGTCTTTCCTTCAATTTCGTACATTTTTTTTCCTGCAGGAATAATACCGTTGCCTGCATCAACTAAATAGTGCTTTCCTTCTGCACTAGTAATCTGAAGACAAGTTGTTCTTCCCCCATATTGTATCATCCGTGCATCTGGTTGTGGGTAGGATCCACGTACTCCATGAAAGATAAGGCGCATATTGATGCGGCAAAGTATGCTTATTTAAACATGCCGATGTTAGACATCTATCACTATAATTGCTTCCCAACCTTGCTTTGTCTTTTCAAACTGCATTTCGGCAAAGGTTGGTGCTTTGATAGCTTCAAGAGCGTAGTTTTTTGTATTGTCTCCGTAGAGTTCTGCTTGGAGATTATTTCCCCTTATAGTGACAGTTCCTTTGCTTGCAATAAACTGTTGTGTGTCGATAAGAAAGAGGAGCTCTTCTATAAATGCATAGAGAAGCGCTTTACGATCATCTCCTTTTACCGTTATGGTTTTGCCTTTTACTGCTTTAATAGGCATATCTGCGCTGTATGTAGCGAGTGCTTTAATTATCTCTTCATAAATGCCTCCCTCACTTGGACTGGTAATGCGAATCTTTATGTCTGCATCATGATCAAGGAAGGTGAAAGTCATACTTTGAACGAGGGAGACAAGTATATAAAATGGTCTTTCTCTTTCTTGTCCTATGGGAAATGAGGTCTTCTTTTCTGCTGCACTTGTGGGATTGGTGGTTCTTGCGGGCTTTGGGGTATTTTTGTTATTGCAAGCGGTTCCTTTAGTAGAACAACAGCAAGCTCAAGCTGCCTTTGTGCAAAATATTTCAGAAGGATTGCCTTTCAATACTGGACAATTTTATGCTAATATGCGATTTGTTTCTCCAAGAATTACCTATTCCTTTGCACAAGTATGTTCAGAGAATAAACAAGCGGTTGTTTTGGAAGCGTTTCGTATGCTTGAACGAGCTACTCCCTTGCGTTTTACAACAGAAGGAACCCCTGTTTTCTTTATTTCCTGTCAAGACCTTGAGGTGCCTGGTGAAGAAGCAAGTCATTTTGTTGCAGGTGAAGGAGGACCCACTAAAACTATTAATGCAAGTTCATTTTACATTATTCAATCAGCTAATGTTTCGCTCTATCGTGAAGAAACTTGCGATACTCCTCACGTAGCGTTACATGAAATTTTGCATGCATTAGGATTTGATCATACTGCTGATCCTCGAAGTATTATGTTCCCCGTTACTGATTGTAAACAAACATTAGATGATGCAATTAGTAAAGAATTAACTCGTTTGTATTCTTTTCCTCCCTATGGGGATTTGGTGTTACGGGATGCAAATGTGACTCTTGCGAAAGGATATATGAGTTTCGCGGTGACTGTTGCAAATCAAGGATTAGGAGACATTACTAATGTGACTTTAGTTGTTGAAGGAGATAACAAGCGAGAATTTAGTATTGGTGAAATCGGTATTGGAAAACGTAAGATTTTTTCAGTTGATAATATTCGTGTTTCTGAAATATCTTCTGTCACGTTTACGGTATTTACTGCCGAACCTGAATTATCCTTACGGAATAATCGGGCTGTTTTGGCGACGAGAGAACCTTTAAATAGCGGAAGCAACTTGGAGTAAGAGAATGGCTGAAAAAGATTTGTTGATTAAGGAAAAATTAGAACATTCTGGTTTATTTAGTTTTGATGATTTGTATTCGTATGCTTATACCTTGCTCAAAGAAGAAGGATATGGGGTAACTGAAGAAAAGTATAGTGAAAAGCATGCTTCTGGGACAAAAGATGTTGTTGTGGAGTGGAAATGCGTTAAGAGTGTAGGTGACTATTTTAAAGTAGAAATCTCAGTTAAATTTAATATCTCTGGGCTTGCTGATGTTGAAGTTGAATATGAAGGCAAGAAAAAGAGATCCAACAAAGGGCGTGCAAGTATTGATATCAAAGGGGCATTAGTGCAAGACCCAACCTCAAAATGGAATGAAACTCCCACGTATACTTTTATGCGCGAGCTATATTCTAAGTATATTATCCCTGGACGAATAGATGCTATGGAGTCTATGACAAAAAATGAGGTTGAGAATTTTAAAGAAAAATTAAAAGTTTTTTTTGACAGTACTGGTCGACGATAAATGTTTTTCTACACAAATCTTTAAATATCTCTTCTTAATCTTAGAAACATGTTCAAGAGCGTGATGTTTGTCTTTCTATTATTGCTTGTGCCGTTAGTTGCGGGAGCAGTATCTCTTTCAGTTGTTGATGAAGGCTCGGTTGTTGTTGCTGAATTAGATAACCCTGCACGTTATTCGTTTACCATTAATGCGGGAGGAGAGGATACGTTAGAATTATATTCCTTAGTTGGTGTCACGTTTAGTCCTCGGGGAAGTTTTGATGTGGAAGATGGTTCGCAAAAAGTTGATGTATTAGCTTTCACAAATAGAGATATTCGTAAACGAGAGGGTATTTTCTCCTTCGAATATTTCCTGACTAGTAGACTTTCAGGCATTCAAAGTGACATCTTACAATTACGTGTTGCTTCATTGCAAGACACTCTTGAAGTGTATCCAGTAAATATGCGATATCTTGATACTTCTCTCACTTTTATTCTCAAAAATAATCAAAATGCTCGTCTTGAAAATCTTACTCTGACTTTTTCAACTCCTTTCTTTACTGAGCAGAAATCTGTTTCGCTTAGTCCGTTCGGTACAGCTAACGTTACGATTGCTATCGATAGTGAAAAACGAAGTAAACTTGCTGCAGGAGCATATATCGTGGAAGTTGAGGTTGCTCAACCACAAGGAGGAAAGGGAGTTATTGAAGGAACATTACATTATTTGGAACAACAAGGAACTTCAGTGAGTGAAACTTCTGAAGGATTTGTGATTCGACAAAAAACTGTTGAAAAAATAAATGCAGGGAATGTTGTTGTGGCAGATAGCATTACTATTCAGAAAGATATTATTTCTCGCTTATTTACTTCTGCTTCCCCTGCTCCTGCTGAAGTGAAGCGTTCAGGGTTATCTCTTTCTTATATTTGGAATGAGCAATTACAGCCCGGAGAATCTTGGTCTGTAACCGTAACTACGAATTATACCTTGCCTCTTCTTATTCTCTTATTGGTGATAGTCATTAGTTTCTTGGTGCATATCTATACGTCTACTGCGGTTGTGGTTCGTAAGCAAGTTTCTTACGTAAAGACCAAAGGGGGACAATTTGCACTTAAGGTGCGTTTGGTTGTTCGTGCAAAGCATCATGTGGATAGCGTACAAGTAATTGATCGCTTGCCTGGTATGGCTAAGTTATATGAACAATTTGGATTGCGTCCTGATCGCCTTGAATCTGCTACTCGTCGTATATTCTGGGATGTGGGAGCATTACAAGCAGGTGAAGAGCGAGTCTTTTCCTATATTATGTACTCTGATATAAAACCAATGGGCCGATTTGAATTACCTGCTGCAACAACGGTCTTTGAACATAAAGGTAAGACGCATGAAGTGATGTCTAATCGCGCGTTTTTCCTTGCTGATACGATGCAAAGTGAATAGATCTCCTTTTTATCGATGATAACTAGTAGCTCAAGATTTATAAAGTCATGATTATGAGAACACATGTAGTGAATGCGGTACAGCGCGAGCGTAAGAAACCAACGGTTCCTTAAGGCTTCATCTTCCCTTATTGGGGCGCGGTACTTCTTTCTTTACACAGTCCCCTCATAGCTCAATGGTAGAGCACTTGGCTGTAGTCACTAAGACTAGCGCGGAGTTTCCCTTTGGGAAGCACGATGAAGCGTGATCAGCGATTGTTCATGAGAACAATATGACAGAACCCGAGTTACCCCAGTTCGATTCTGGGTGGGGGGAGTTTTTAACAACGTATTTTATAGAGTTCACTTGTAAGATGGCGATATTTATACTTGATGGTGCAGTTTGCTTTGAACTTTTGTATATGGGTGCGTGGTTCTGTGGTTGCTGGACTGGGAAGAAACCAGAATGAATGATTTCGGTGCGTTGCGATATAGGTATCTATGAATGAAGTGTATATTGAAGCATATCTGCTGGGAAGTATTGTGACGTTGGGATGGCGTTTAGGATCGGACACATAATATTCAAATTCTGGTTGGAGCGCATTTGCTATGAGGGTCGGTTCTCCTGCGTATTGTTGAATATATTCTTTGGCGATGTAGCTGATATCATTGGTGCGTCCATAGGTGGGAACTGTAATTGAAAAAAAGAGACTTGTGCAGAGTCCGATTACAATAAGAAGTGTGTATAGTCTTTTGTGCGTGATTTTTTGTTCGATTCTCATGAGTCCTTCCGCAACGAAGAGTATGAGTAACGGAAGGAGAAATAATTGTATGCGAATGGTGGTGACATTTTGTGCCCAGGGATAGGCTCCTGCGAGGACTAAGAAGATCAATGTTCCAAAGATACCTCCTAGATAACAGAGCAATTCTTGTTTTTTTGCTTTTAGATAGCTATATCCTCCGATTGCTGCGAGTAGTATGGTGAGGGGAGCAAGAACAGAGGATGAAAATGCACTAAACAGTTTGTAAAAACTGATGATGAAAAAGAAAAGAGGTTCGTACCATGTTGCATACGTTGGGAAAGCACCATTGAGTATCCAAAGTTTATGTAAATGAGGTGTATGATTGGGGCGATAGAAGAAAAGGTAACATATGCCTAGAATAAGTGCGATACCCCCGAGTTGTATGCCCTTTTCTCGAGGTATTTTTCGGGTGGAGAACCATTTTCGTGCTTCGTTGAAAGCAATTCCTCCCAAGGCGAAAGGAGTGACATATGAAAAGAGAAAACTAAAGGTGCTTACACTTATGAACAGAAGCGTATGGGTGTGTGAAGGTCTTTTGAGAGAAAGGAGGTAGAAATAATATATGCCTAAGATAGTGCATATATCTAAGGGATATTGTTTTGCTTCTTGACTATACTGAAGTATGAGAGGGTGTGTTATGAAAAGAAGAAGAGTATACTTTTGTGTGGTTGGAGAGAGGGAAAGAGTCTTAGAGAGGAGTATGAGTAAAGGGATAGAAAGTAGTGTTGCTATAAGGGCGGGAAGGCGAAAAACCCATTCATGATTTCCGAGTAATGCAACTAATCCACGCATCAACACTAAGAGTCCCACAGGGGTATTTTGTGCGACTTTTTCATAAAAGAGCATTTCCTTGATTGTTGGTTCGTGTATGGAATTTGCAACCCAGGCTTCGTCATAGAAAAAGCCCCGTTCTCCCCAGATTGCTGTTTGTATACCTATTATGAGCAGTATTCCGAACATACTTAGTAGAATTGTTCTTTTTTCAGAAGATAGAAGCGACGAGGGCATCATAATGAGGGCTCTTTTTGGTATGAGAGAGGGTATATTTTGGTGTTTATATAACTGAGGACAAAATGTTTCTGTTTTTGAAGAATAGCGAGAACGTAAGCTTTATATAGCATTTTTTCAAGCGGGAGGTGGAGGTGATAGCGTATTACTATGGCTGTAAAGAAAAAACCAACTACTGATGAAGATGACTTCGACATGGATGAGGACGAAGCATTCTTTGATGATGATGAAGAATCTGAATCTAAAAAGCCCCATCTTGATGGGGATGATGAGTGGTAACTATGTGCGAAGCTGAAAATTGTGTCAAGATTAGAGAATTTAAGCAGGTGAGTGGAGGAGTTGATTCTTCTTGCATTTATGGTTCAAAAGTTCCTCAGCCTGCGTATGCTTCTTTTTCTCCTGTATCCTCTGGATATGGCCCAAGGTCTATTTCTTACTAATACTTATCTTTATAAAATCAATAATTGACTGAATAGTACGCGGCCATAGTTCATCGGTTAGAACGGCTCGTTGCCAACGAGCAGAGTCGAGTTCGATTCTCGATGGCCGCATTCAATGGGAAGAAAAAAGAGATTGCGTGTCCCCCTTCTTGCCTCTATTATCTGTCAAGTATGTGGGAAAATATGTAAACGAAAAGTACCTCCTGATGCAAGTCCAGGTTATTTTGATTGTGATGGATGTGCGAATCGAACAAATACTCCTCCTTCTGCTTGTTGTGTAATTTGTGCGTTTACGAAGAAGAAATGTGTTCCTTCGTTACGATTAGAAGCACATCGCTTAGGATTGGAATTACGATAGACTAGTATCTTTATTAAATCCCTTTTTCTTTAGGTTTTTATGAAACGTGTTGTACTCGTGCATGGGTGGGATGGGGTACCTGATGACGCTTGGAAGCCTTGGCTCAAAGAACAACTTGAGAAGAAAGGATGGAAATGGATTGCGCCTCAATTTCCTGGTGGGGAACATCCCACTATTGATGAGTGGATGACTGTTTTGAAGGAAACCATACCTGATCCTGATAAGCATACGTACTTTGTAGGACATAGTCTAGGATGCCCGGCGATTTTGCGCTATCTTGCAACCTTGCCTAGTGATGCACGTATTGGAGGAATTGTGTTGGTTGCGGGTTTTTGTTCTTCCTTATCTGACGCTCCTGAGATTAACTCCTTTACTGCTCAGCCTTTTCCATTTGGAGAAATTAAGCAACGAGTGATGAAAACAATCGTGATTGGAGGACGGAAAGATCCTGCCATACCGTTTGGAAAAGTGCTTGAGTTGCAGGCAGAACTTGGAGGGGAATTGATGCTCGATGATGGTAAAGGACATTTTGGTGCAGATGACAGAATTACTGAATTACCTTCCGTGTTGAAAGCTCTTGAGAAATGTTATCAACAACGATGTTAGCCTCTTCTTTACCAGATGCGGATACCAAATTGATCTAATAACAATCCATCTCTGAGTGCATATTGTTCTGGTTTCTCCAGGGTATCTATTTCTTCAAACTCGCGCATATCCATTGTTGCCAAATATGTTGAAGGGATTTTTTGTTCTAAAGCGGTCTGTTCTAATTCTGCAAGTGCACTGTTTGCAGCAAGGATACCTATGGCGTTATCTCGCGCACGTATAAGGCGTTCTGCACGCCTGAATGTAGGACGTAATGAGTGATGAGGAAAATGTTCTTGTTGAAGTGCATGAAGATAATAACGAACCATAAACCCATCCTTATTTCTTTCTAGATCTCTTTTTATTTGTTGTAAAAAGAGCAGATTTAGAATAGCTGTTTCTTCATCGGTAACGTTTGCAAGCCCTCGTACACAAAGAGCAAGGCGATCTCTGAAGAGATATTCAAAAGATTCTACGCGTAATGCATAGTCGTTCATGATTCTTCGTTTAGCTCAACGTTTAAAAAGCATTTGTTCTAAACGAGTATAGGGGCCTATAGGCTAGTGGTTAGACCGGGTCGTTTACACCGACCATGCACCAGTTCGATTCTGGTTAGGCCCATTATGCGAAAATCAACGCGTATCGCACGCAAGCGCCGAGCAAAATGGGTGCGTAAGCAAAATAAAGAGCGAAAAGAAAAGAAATAATTCTTTAGGTAAGAGTTTCTCTTTCAAGAAGAGAGGGAGCGATCTCTTCTTTTGTTCTAGGGGAAGTATTAAATAAGTCGATAAAGGAGGAACTCACAAATACAATCAATACACAAGGATAAAACAACACTTTTTCTGGGAGTGTCCCTTCTGGATTATATAATTCCCTCATATCTCCCCAAAATTCCCTATAATTCACGCTATTTGAAAAGGTGCTTAGTATTTATGGTTTACGATTGAAAGATTATTTTGTTCTCTTTGTATACGATCTTGTATTTCAGCTTCTGAAACTATTTTGAGGTCTTTTGCTAGTTTTAATTTGGCAAGCATCCAGATTGCCCATTTTGTGGGGTCATATTGCCACCAGCGCATTCCATTACGGTAATCGTTAGGGAAGGCATGGTGATAATTATGATATCCTTCTCCGAACGTTATCCAGGCAAGGAACCAATTATTGACTGCTGAATGTTCTTTTGAAAATGTTTTTTCTCCCCAATAATGCGCTGCTGAGTTGATGAAAAAAGTACAATTATGGGCGATGAAAATGCGTCCCAGAAATCCAAAGACGATTGCTCCGAAAAGATCCTTGGTTATCCAGGCAAGTATCCCTGTTGTGAGTACTGTAGTGAAAAAGAAAAAGAGATCATAACGTTTAAACTGCCATCTCAATAAAGGATCAGCGTATAAATCTTTTGTTATACGTAAATCAGTTCCCCTTCTTTTTTTAAATAGCCAGAGAAAATGTGCATGCCAAAATCCATCTTTTATACTATAAGGATCTTCATCAGTGTCTACCGATTTATGATGATGACGATGGTCTGAAGCCCATTCAATAATGCTTCCTTGTGCACCAAGTGTGTTGAACCAGACTAACGGGTAGTGTATCCATCGTTTACTGAGTTCAAATGATTTATGTGCGTATAACCTATGTGCTCCAAGGGTAACTGAAAGCATGACGAGTGAGGTAAGGGCGAGAGAAAGAAGCAGGAGTGTGAGTGAGGGAGTACGTGTTGAGAGATACCAGGGAAGGGTTATTGCAAGAAGGAGGTGATATCCGATGAGAAATACAATCGGTAAACGCCAGACTCTTTTTTGTGTGTCTCGTGGAGGCATTTTAGATAGAACATTGGAGAGTATATAAATGTTAGAAAAGATCTGAACAGCTTCGAAAATAGCCACATTTTTTACACATGAGCTTACATTTGAGGGGTTCAAGTTCATGACCGCAAGCCTCACAGAGAAGGTTCGGGTCTGTTTCCTCTAGATCAGACGATCGTTTGCATATATGCCCCGATTCCATATGCGAGTCCAGCTGCAATACCTCCGATAAGAAGCGTTTCTCCTGCAGCGCGTAAAGGGTGCTTTTTGACAATTATTCCCTTTACAAATCCTATGCAGAAAAGTGCAACACCTGTTAAGATAAATGCAGAAGTAAATTGGGTTGTTTTAGAATAAGGGATAACAAAAGTGAGAAGAAATGAAAGTAAAGGAATACTGCCCACCCCCACAAATGCACAAAATGTTGCAAGTCCTGTTTTTAGGGGGTGTTTTCCTTGTTTTTGATATTCCTTCCAATCTCGATGATGTCTATGTAATTCTGTTTGAGATTTGGTGGCAAGATAACTTGCTGTAGCCATTGAAAATCCATCTGCAATCAGATTTGCACATCCTAATATAATGATAATAGCTGTGGATAACTGGGCTCCTTGTGCACCTGCTATGACTGCGAACGTGGTAATTGCCCCATCAATCCCCCCATATACATATTCGAGAAGATAATGCTTGAAGGACATGCTACTTGTAACGAGGGGGATTATATAAAGAATACCTTGCTGTTACCTATAGGAAAGGAGAATAATAGTGATTGTCCAGGCGAAGGTAAGAACCGTGAGGATGAGTGCTTTACGTAACGAAGCAAATTTTGCATCTGCGATGATGGAAAGATTGTACACGTCTATATACAGCCCTTCGAGTAGCTTTTCGTTTGTATACCTACTGGCGAGGTTGACATAGTGTTGTTTTGGTTGCGCGACGATATCTCTAAAGTACAGGATGCTTCGTTCGTGCAGCGGATTATTTGCGAGCCGCGGAAAGATGACACGAATCACTGCTTTGAGGGTGAAGATGATAAGTACAGCAGAAATAATGAAGAGGATAATCCATGTTGAGTTTAAGCCAACAGCAGATTTAATCGCATTGAGGCGTGCAAGTAATCCTGCAGTTAATACGCCTACGATGCTTAACACTCCAAATGCTTTGGTATCTGCTTGTTTGATTTGGTCGGAGAGCGTGCTGAATGCAAACCGGGCAAAATCATGCTTTATTTTCTGATCCTCCTTTTCCATGTATTTCCGAGGAAAAGAGATTATATAAAATCACTGATTTTATGTTTCTATTCGAGATAGATAAGCCAGAGATCTTGAAAGCCAATTGCTCCAAATACACGAAAATCTGCCTTTACTAGAGGGGCATTTTCTCTGTTTCTCACCTCATGAGAGCTTGCGTTTTCCTTCTAAAACTTTCTTTTGTTCTCTTCTCATAAATACCTTTATATAGCATTTTACGTATCCTAAAGTATGGCTGGGTCATTATCGGGAAAAATGAAACCGGGAACTCCTTCTTATGTGCCCGCTTCTCCGCTTGCGCCGAATGTCCCTGGTCTACCGAATGCTTCGGGAGGGGCACCTGCACCAAGCCTTAATTTGGAAGCATTAAAAGGAAAATTAGAAGTCTTTAAGAAAGAAGTTTTAAAAAAATATAAATCCACTCTTGCACTTGTCTTGTTACCTCCTCAGGCATCTCTACTTATTGAAGAAGATGAATTATTGCCGAAAGAAGTGGTGGAAAGTAAACCGCTTCATGTTATGATGTTAATACCCGAAGAAGATTTCAAACATATTCCCAAAATAAAACCGGAGATTATTGCTCTTGCAAAACAGACGAAAGAGCATATCTGGGTGCATATCAAAACACCTGTAGATATATTCAATTATGGGTTGGACAGCAAGTTTGATTTGCTTGATGCAGTTGCACAAGGATTTCCGATTTCCGATAACGGTTTCTTAGGCGCGTTGCGTTTAGCTAGTATTCATAAAACGATGGTTATGCGTAAATTTGACAAGTACATTGCAAGTTATGTGATTGGAGGAAGTTTAGTGCGAGGAACGGCGGGCAAGGATTCAGATATTGATTGTTTCGTGGTAATTGATGATACTGACGTGAAACGTATGAATCGTGTTGAATTATTGGAACGTTTACGAGGAATTATTCATGATTACATTAAGGAAGCAACTGCTCTGGCAGGAGTTAAGAACCCGTTAAATGTGCAAGTTTGGTTATTGACTGATTTCTGGCAACGTGTGAAGGATGCCGAACCTGTTGCTTTTACGTTTATTCGGGATGGAATTCCGTTATATGATCGTGGAACGTTTATTCCTTGGAAATTGTTGCTTAAGATGGGTAGAATTAAACCGAGTCCTGAAGCAATTGATATGTATGTAAAACAAGGAGATCAGACGAAAGAATTCATTAAGCGACGATTATTGGATGCGATGGTTGATATTTATTATGGGGTTGTAACGCCAACCCAAGCAATGATGATGTTAGCGGGAGAAGCTCCCCCTGTTCCGAAAACAATGGTTGAGGAAGTTAAGCATGTTTTGGTAGAACGTGAGAAGGTCATGAGTGCTCAGGATTTGAAATTAGTTGGTAAAGCAGTGCATTTGTTTAAACAATATGAATATGGTAAATTGAAAGAATTTTCAGGAACAGAAGTTGATCTCTTTTTGAAAGAATGTCTTGCGTATAATGTTCGTTTGAAAAAAATCCGCAATCAATTGGAACAACGTTCTCAGGAAAAAAGTGCTGAAGAGCTCTATCAACAAGTGTTCAAGTTGCTTGAAACATTCTTTGGGAAAAAATCTCCTGCACAACTCGTGAGCGCATTTTCTGTTCAGATGGTTAAGAAAGGAAAAGTTTCTAATAGATTTGGAAAGGTGTTGCCTGAATTGGTTAAAGCTCGGCGTAAAATTCTGGCAGGTAAATTGAGCGCTAAAGAAGCTGACACGCTTAAGAAAGATGCATATGAACTTATTGCCGCACTTACTGAATATGCTCAGCGCGCTGACTTGGTGAGTGCTGAAAAAGGCATGATGCAGATTGCATATCAAGGACGTAAGGCCGAATTGGTACTTTTAGGTAATCAAAACTTTATTATTGAAGGACAAAATATTCAAGAAATTAAAGGGGAAAAAATAGTGGGAAGTACCAAAGAAGCATTTGAAAAAGCATTGGCCGATAATAAAGGAAAATTGAGCACTAAGATTTCTGGTAGTTTGTTTGCAACCTTGCAAAAAGCATTGGGCAGTTTCGAATTAGAACTCTAATACTGCTTTCTTTTTATAGAACTGTTCGCTTCTTAATATGTGCAGAAACAGGCGCATCATTTAGTGTAGGGAGTTGAATGGTTGCATTGGTGTGGTGTTTAATTTATATTACGCATACCAAGAACCGCTCCCGCTGACCTTACTCATCGTGAGCAAGGACAGTATTGTGCGTATAGCGCTTATCAATTCGGGGCCGCTATAAAAGGGGATAGAGTTGCTCATCAGGTAAGCGCTGTAAGGTTTAAAAAGGGGTTTTGCTGATGCGGAATATGAAAGGCATTGTGGTTCAATTCCGTAGAAGTAGACATCGCATTAAGGAAAAACATTATCTCTTAGACTTAGGTTTCCAAAATCGTGCTGAAGCAAAAAAAGCTGTTGGCGCAAAGGTTGCTTGGAAATCGAGTGCTGGAAAAGTTATTCAAGGAAAAGTAAGTGATGCACATGGAAATAAAGGGTTAGTACGTGCTATTTTTGAATCAGGATTACCAGGTCAAGCAATGGCTACCCCTGTTGAAGGTGCATAATGGCTATACGTAAGGCTTCAGCATATTCTAAGATGAAATCTCGCCCGTATACGCGTATTTCTCGTAAGAAAGGAAAGGCCTATATTAAGACTGTACCGACACATAAAGTCGTTAAATTCCATTTAGGGAATTATAAAGAACATCGCTTAGGTAATCATCATTATGGAGTTGCTTTGTTTGCTGAACAAGCAGTTCAAATTCGTGACACTGCTATTGAATCTGCTCGTCAAGCATTAACTAAAACAATGGATGAAAAAGCAACTGGCAATTATTATATGGCAGTAAAGATTTTCCCTCATCACTTTTTACGTGAAAATAAGACTGCAGCAGGTGCAGGAGCAGACCGTATTAGTACAGGTATGACTCAATCCTATGGTATCATTATTGGACGTGTTGCTCGTGTTGCTGCAGGAAAAGTGTTATTCTTGATTACAACTACCACCGAAGATCTTGCTCGTGTTGCTCGTGATGCTTTGGGACAAGTACGTGCTAAATTGCCTGGTAAGACGAGAGTTGTATTTCAAAAGTTAGGTTAAGGGTACAGAGTACTCTTTTTTATGTAGCATGTTATTCTTCGTGCACAGCAAGTTTTTCTAATCGTGAATTTTCTCGCTGTTTCGCTAATGCTCGCCCAATAGCGAACGCTGTTCTTATTGGTTTTCCTGCATAGAATTTGTTATTAACTGCTTCAGCTAGTCTGGTTATATTTACCCGTGAACCCATTTGATACTTTGGTTTTGCTGCTTGTGCTGTGACGTAGGCTTTTTCAGCATCGCTCCAGACTTTCTGACCTCGTGTTTCTATTCCCTTCCTTGCTGCTATCTGTCTTTCCCTAGGGGAACGATTTTGTATCGCTGCGAGTCCTTTCTTTCTCCATGCTGCTCGTTCTCTTTTTGAATGGCCAAAAAGACCAGATTTATCTCTTAGTGCAGCATATCCTCGTTGCGTTGCAAAGACCCTTTTTTCTTCAGATGTTAAGTTATGAATCCCTTTTCTTTGGTTGTAGGACTGTGTGCCTCCTTTTTTTCTTATTGCTCTTTGTTGTGTTTCTCCCAATCCGAAGATTCCGGTTTTCGTTATATAGCACCTCGTTCCTCGTTCGCTCATGTGCTGTCGTGCAATTTCATCACATACTTCTGGAGCGTACACGCCAGGATAACAGATGCCTCCCGCAGCGTCTTGATTTCCTCGCACAGTATACGTCAACGCTCTTTGGAGAAATGCCGCGCTTTTCTTATACACGCCAGTTAATTGATACTGTTCAATGAGTTCGAGAAAAGTACGTCCCTCTTTCCATTCCAAGGGGAGCGTGGGATAGGTCCTTTGTATTTTTTCTCCTGTACTAATTGCTTCTTGCATTGCCTTATATTGCTGAGGGGAGAGTGAAGGTTTCATTTTCTCTCTCTCTTGAGAGTATTATTTAAATCTATCTAATATGTTACTACTTATTAGATACTACATATAGAAAGGTTTAAATAGGGGCAGACTATAGAAATTATATGACAAATACACCTCCAGAACCAAGCAAGAAAAAGGAATTCGTGCAAGCTCTCAAAGATGTCAAGAGCCTCGATGATCTTTTTAACACTGCAAGTAAAGACCCTCGTGCTGTAGTACATGATGGTGCTAAAGGTGCTATTCTCCAAGCAGGTTATACCTATCAACTTGGTCAGCAAACAACTCCGGCTGAAAAGAATGCATTTATGCAACAATTCCCTACTCCTCAAGCAATGCCGTTTTCTGAAGCATCTGCCTATGCTAAAACGTATCAAAGTGAACGTTCTCAAGATGCTTCTAATATGCTTTTTGAGCAGGGAACTTTAGAGTCTATTGTGAAAGAAGGAAAAGAACAGACGCTTGTTGCACTTGCAACAGGAAAAGATACAGCTCCTCTTCTTGAACGAAATGTTTCAGATGACTATGCTGTATGGTTCCAAAATTATGTGGGCCTTCAAGAGCAGAAAGCCTATTTTGAAGGGCTTGCTGGGAAAGGCGAATTGACTAAAGAAGAAAAAGAAGCATTTAAGAAAAATACAAAAATTGATCTTGATGAAGGTGCTGCAACGGTTATTGCTCAGAACTATCTTACTGAACGTAGTAAGAATGGTCACCGATACCATAGCGATCATTTACAAACCCTTTATGAATTGAAGAAAAAGGCGGTTCTTAATGGAGTTCGAGATAACGCCCCTTTTATTGCTGCTCAGAAAGAAGTCCTTACTAAACTTGCTCAGCAAGCGAAAGAAGCATATGACTCATTCCAGAAAGCGGATAAGGGTGTACACACTATTGCAGGGTATGTCACACAAGGTCTTGCTCCAATGATTGCGGGTTCGACTGATGATCACTTGAAGGCTCGAGAACTCTTGTATCGAACAGTTGCTTAATTTTTTTACTTTTTAGAATTGCTCTTGTAATTTATTGATACATTAGATGCACTGGTGATCCTTGGCCTTTAAGTTATTCACTTTTTATTTTGTTCGAGAATTTTATCAATAATATCCGTCATATCACTAAGAAATTTATCTGCCGTTTCTTGCCATTGATCAATATCTTTACCTGCAATTTCCGTTATTTCTGCATTTGCAATACTTTTATGTAAGGTATAGAGATCACGCATTGCCGTTACTGCTTTCATGTTAAGCATATTTTGATCAACAAAGGTTTCTTTGAGCATCATTGGAATATGTTCTGGACTGGGAGGGAGTTTACCCACAGTGATAAGTGCCGCTTGTGCTGCATCAACCATACACCAATAGGTCCCTTCAATTGCAGCCATTTTTGATGCTTTACTTCTCACGAGATGTGTGGGGGCGCGACTTAATGCTGTATACACTGATTCAATAGTTGATTTTATTTTTCCTTGTTGAAGTAAGGCTTTCAAAGGATTGAAAAAACCCCCTACATCGATTAAAACATCCCCATAGCGAATGATGTTGATAACCACTGGATCCCCACGCAAGAGATCTTGCCACCAAGTGGTCATTTTTACCGTATTGATATGAAGTTCTTTTTGATAGTTTTTTTCTGCGATTAACTTACCCAGTTCTTCTCGATACCAGGCAATTAGTTCCATATCCCAATTGATTGCTGCATCATCAATAATGAAAATCATATCAATATCTGATTTATCGGTCGCAGTATTTTTTGCTTGCGAGCCAAAAAGAACCGATGCTTTAACCATCTTGTCGAATTTTTTATGCACTGCAGAAGCAAAGTCTAACGCTATTTCTCGTTCGGATTCAAGTTGCATGCGCTCTCCTGCGCTTTCTTTCACCTTTTTTGGAGACATATCTTGAAAGTATATACTGCGGTATATAAATGTCACGCCTCTTGATTTACTCTCTTGCTTGCAAGGAGCCTTATTCTATTGGAGCACCAGATAATCTTGATTTTCCTTGTATTTGTCCTCCGAGTTCTGTTGGAAGGTTCGAAAACCCTGCACCATAAATAGAATGATGAGTATCGGGATTCAGACCGTATCCTGCATAATATCCTCCTACTTGTTGATGACCTTGATTCCAATAGGGAGTCATGTTCATTCCATACATAGGAGAACCAAATTGAGAAATCGTCTCTGCAAAGGGAGTTGTTTTGAAATGAGTGTACCAATGACCGGTTTCTACAATTTTTTTAATTTCATCTAATTTTTTTCCATGCGCTTCTTTGAGTTCAGCAAGATGGCCTTGCATGGGTACATTTCCCATACCCATCGGTAATTCGGTATGATCAAGGCCAAAATTATCGGACATGTGTATATTTTTTACATGTTTAGCGATGTGTTCTGTTTCTGCGATAATATCTTTGTCAGTATATCCTCTTTTTTTAAGCATGTTGATGTGACCTACATCCCATGTTGCTCCAATGAGCTTTTTTGCTTGTATTTTTGCTTTTTCTTCTGAAAATCCCTCTTCTCTTTGTAATTTTTCTGCGAATTTTTCCTGACTAAGCTCTATTAACTCTCTAATATCTTGTGCTCGGGACATACCCATACCTACCGGAGGATTTTCAATGCTGATAATTGGTGCATTTTCGGTATACTTTTGATAAGCTTGCAATGCAAGATTTGAGAAGGTGTCTGAGCTTTTATCTAATGCAAATTCTCGAAGAGGACGAATCATCTTGGGGACGTGCAAACTTCCTAATGTTTGCATCCCCTTTTGTACCTGCTCTGCAAGTTCGAATATTTTTGTAGGGTCATTTGCTATTTTTTTAGTGAGGGGAGCAATTTCATCTTTTAGCTTTTCAAGTCGTTCCTTATCTTTCAGTGCTTGTTCAAGTTCTTTCTTTTGCTCATCGGTTTTAGCGAATCGTTCATATTTAATGGTTAAATCAGCGGTGGCATAGGCATCGTTGAATAATTTTTGAAAGCTGGTATACGCATCTTTTGTAAGGCTCTCTGCATAATTTAATTGTTGGACTTGTTGCTTTAATTCTGTACTAAATGGCTTGTCTTTTTTTTCTTCGATTTCAATCATCGAACGATATTGTTCGGGATCTGTCCGAGCAATTTTGAAGAGTTCTAAACTTTTTGTTACTTCTTTATTCGATTTGCTACTCTTATCATATTCTTCTATAAGTGGAGTAAGACGATTCAGTTCGATATTTGTATTGGCGATTTGTTGTGACCATCGTTGTTCATTATAACGCTCAATTTCATTTATTGCTGTAGGACGTTGATCGGTGAAATAATTTGCTTTTATTTTTTCAGGTAATGCACCAAAATTACCATTCAATTCGTCTGCAACGGCCATGTTCGTAATAACTTCTGACCATTTTCCGGTTACTGGATCTTGTACTCGCTCACGTGTTTCTGGTTCGGGAAGGCCGTTTGAACTATGGAATGTAACCACTACGTTTCTATCAGGGCTAATGCGATGCGCTTGTTCCATGGCGTTCCACATCTGACGTTCTGCTTGTACTCGTTTATTTTCATCCCAGCGCCCTTGATCAGAAATGCCAGTTGGTTCTACTAATACTCCGTGAACATTTAATTCTGTTCCGACCAGTTTGCTTAATCGTTTAATTTCATCTAAATGCTGATTGGGAATTGCTTCAGATACTTGAGGGGTGAGTAAGTTAATTTCTACGGCACGTGCGCCCGTATTTAACTGATTCATCACTTCTCGTAATTGATTTGCTGTTTGAGGATTGGTGGTTAATGCAATTGAACGAGTGGGAATACTGCGGTCGATTGGACCACCGTACTGTTCATCAATACCTGCAAGTGAGCCCCCATAGAAATTGTGTTTATGCACGGGACCGTGCGCATGTCCATCACCCATCTTTTTTTTAAGCCAACTATGTATTTAAAGGTGTCTTTCATCGTTAAGAGAATGAAAAAATGGGTGCGTTTGGTACTGAGCGTCTTGCTCTTTTTAGGGGCGATTATTTTCACTCTTTTTTATCTTCCCACTAGTTCTGAAGAATGGAACGCCTTGTTTGAGAGCGATTCCTCTGCTATTCGTTCTTCTCCTTCTAACGTTCTTCTTTCTGATTTGGGTCCTGCTTCTGCGCTTCTTGTTCCGGGAAATGAAAAAGTATTATGTGTCTATAATACCAACTCTGTTTTATCTACACAAGTGTGTAACTATTATCTTGAAAAACGCCCCGGGGCTCGAAGTTTAGGTGTGGCAATCCCCCCAGGAAGTGCAGATATGCCTTGGCGTACTGTGATACGAACAGGAGAAGTTATGCAAAGCGATCTTTTCCGTTCAACGGTGATAGTGCCTGTTTCAGCATATACTGCCGATAAACCAGAAATTACCCATCTTGCCTTAGCGAAAGATATTCCTATTGCACTTATTGACGGCGGGCAACTCATCGCCACTGTACCTTTTATCAATAATCCCTTTGGAAGGTATAATCATTCAACATCTATATATCCTGGAGGAAATAGTTCTTTTCTGAATAATTACCTTGCTCCGAGTGCTAACGCAGGCGTGCATTTTAATCCTGAGTTATATCGCAATAGTTCCGGAGGATACACGCAACGATTTGTTTCTTCTCACTTAACAGGATTTACATTAGAAGACATTAAAGCACTTATTGATCGAGCTCAGCGCCCCGTTCCTGCACAGACATCGTGGTTGCTCGATAAAGATACTGATAATTTTTCTATTTACGCTTCCGATATTGCAGAATGGGAACAAGCGTTATTGCTTCGTTCGATTCCTTCAGGAGAGATTACGATTAATGCAGATGAATCCTTGCTCACTGCTCCTTTTCCATTGAGCGGATACTTTGGACCTGGAACTTATCATGCAGGATATGGTACCACCTATGAATTAGTTCCAGGACATTTTTCCTTAACAGTTGCCCCTCGTGCAATTTATACCACTCTTGAAAGCTATTCAGGGTTTAGTGCATTGACTACCATTAGAAACCATCCTGATTTCTTTCAAACACTTGTGGTTAACGCTTTTTCTCCAAATGCTTTTGGAGGTACAGCCTATTCGAACAGTTTTTCAGGAGCAATAGGTTCAGTTGACGAACCTTTTCAAAGCCCTAAAGCCGAAGCGATGACTTATTTCTTGCGTAATTATGCCCAAGGATTGACATTAGCAGAAAGTGGAACCTGGAAAATACGAAGTGTTGAAACTGTTTTCGGTGATCCTTTGATGACACTTTCAGACGATGCTATTTTGAAGCAACCAATTGGGACATTGTGCGATACTGATATATCTTGTCTTTCAGGAATTTGCGCACAAAGTGCGGATGGAAAGCGTTGTCAATTAGAAAGGGGAGCATGTACAAGATTGTATGTAGGTAGTCTGAATATCTTTAGAAATAATTCCCTTTCTTGTGTTACTGCTCTCAATGTGACTCGCTGTGTTGATTCATACTTTGTTCCTGAAACGAATTGTGCTGAAGGATATCAATGTATTCAAACTATAACGGGCTTAACTTCAACCGCCTCTTGTAAATTGAATGCACGAAAGGCCTGTTCTACCGGAAGCGATTGTGTTTCAGGCATTTGTTCTCCCGATTTAGTTGGAATTAATCGGTGTAGTTCTCCGAATACCTGCGTTATTGGTGAGCAAGCCATAATTGATGCGGAGAACGGCTGGTGGAATTGTGTTCCTGGAACTGCACAACGACGACAATGTCTTGGAGGGCAATGGCAAACACCTGAAACCTGCCCTATTGGTTGTCAATATGGACAATGTGCAGATATTGATACTATTGCTCCAACAATTATTGCACAGAGAACTACAGGATTAGCTTCGCAAACATATGATCAAGCACAGGCATATCTTTTTTCACTTAATGCTACTGATGCTCGAGGAGTTACTGGGGCAACACTTACTTTAGGAGGGAGACGTTATAGTGCAACTTTTAACTCTACTTTAGGTTTATTTGAACAAACTCTTACAGATCTCACGATTGGAAATTATTCGTATTCGTGGGTGGCAAGGGATGGAGCAGGAAATAAAGCAACCAGTAATGTATCAACTATAGCAATTCTTCCTGTTTCTCCTGCTCTTACACTTTCTTTTAATTCTTCATTACTTATTGCAACTTTGAATATTAGTCGTGGAGAAGGAATCCTCTCTTTATATGCAAATGAAACTTTGCTTATTAATCGAACCTTTGCTTGTATACAAACAAATACTTATCAAACAGGAAGCACGGTTGTCTCAAGGGATCTTGTTCAGATCGGTGGACAATATTATCTTAATATTACTTGGACTGGTTATCCTGGAAGAACCTATCAAGTTAAATCGTCACCTGTTGCATCTGGCCCCTTTACATTGAACGAAGGTTTACCTTATCTAGGTAATGGTTCTTCTCTTTCCTTTTTATTTGCTGCCGTTGGAGATATGAAATTTTTTGTAGTTGAAGAATCACTCTCCTGTCCTTTGATGGAACCAATTTCGTTGAATGTATCTTATTCCTTCCTTCCTTCTGCAAATGTTACTTTTTATGCTCGATACACCAATGGTACGAACTTCCTTCCCCGTACTGTTTCCTTAACGCTTTCTGCTCTTTCATCTCCTGTTTGTACTCCGGGAGCAACGGTTGTTTGCCCTGCTCTGGTTGGTGCTCGTGTTGTGAGTGGAGTAAACAATACTTGTACTGCTCAAGGACAATGGACAAACGTAAACACCTGTCGTTATATTAGACAAGCAGATATATTCTTCACTAATCTTACACACACGTATGACGGATCGGGTAAATCAGGAATCGTAACTACCGTTCCTGCGGGATTGAATGTATCTGTTACCTATAATGGGTTATCTCGTTTGCCCGTTGCAGGGGGGAATTATACCGTTGTTGCAACGGTGGTGAATGGGAGTTATGAAGGAACTGAAACGGGGACCCTTACTATTCGTCCTGCCTTGCAATCGTTGAATGTACCTGACTTTACTTTTGGAGGTAGAGCAGTCTTTGTAGAACGAGTTTTGGAAGCGAGTGCGAGTTCTGGGCTGCCTGTTACCTTTGAAGTTATTTCTGGTGGGAACACATTTGAAGTGGTATCTGAAGGGAGTTCTTTGTTAACGGGAAATGTAATTACTCCCCTTGAGACACGTACGGGAATTTTACTTCGTGCGTGGGAATGGATTAAAGGATATTTTATTTCTGCTGAACAAGAAGCTCTTTCTGTAGGATTAAGTCCAAGTACATTTGCAAACGGTACACGTATTCGTTTTGTCTATCCAGGGAACCTCACGCTACGGGTTGTCCAACCAGGAAATCAAAATTATAGTAGTGCTTTGCCGATTGAACGAACTATTGTCGTTGTTCCCTACCCTGTTCTTGCTACCGCTCGTAATTACTCTGAATTTACTCAAATATATAATGGTTCTCAAAAAAGTGTGCAGATAGGGTTTTTGCCATTTATCCCTTCATATGTTACGTATTATAATGGCTTACCTTCGCTTCCAGTTAATGCTGGGAGTTATAATGTAACTATCAATCTAACTGATCCTCGTTATACTCTTGAAAGTAACTCTTTCATTGGACTCTTACTTATTGAAAAAGCTTCTCAAATAATTTCTTACACTCCTGCTTCAACAACTGCTGTGGGGCAAACGGTTGCATTACAAGCGAGTGTAAGCTCAGGACTACCTCTAACGTTTGCAGTAACGAATGGGCCAGGGACTCTTGTCGGGAATCAATTGACTGTTACTGGTCCAGGGACGATTTTCTTTAACATTTCTCAAGTAGGGAATGGAAATTACCGTTCAGTATCCTCTGAATTTACCTTGAATGGTGCATGTCCTTCTGGACAAGTGCCTGATCAAGGAACATGTAAGAACGTGTGTACTTCCTTTACGTATGCTGATTTTGGTGTGTGCAGTGAACAAGGGCAACAGACACGAACTATCCTTTCCGCTACTCCTTCTGGATGTGTACAAGGAACACCTGCTCTTACTCAATCGTGTACACGCCAATGTACTCCTGATGTTCAAATTGGATTTTGCGGAGAAACACGCAATGGTACTTTTACCGGTACTCCCTTTCAATGTAATTCTTTGGGGACTGCTTATTTCCCCAATAACACCTGTGCTCTTACGTGTAATACGGGATTTGTCAAGACCAATGAAACAACGTGCGCTCAAATTACCTGTACACCTGGAGCAACAACTGCTTGTGCAAGCCTTGATCATGCAAGCGTAACAGGATACGAGCAAAAATGTAATGCTTTGGGAACTGGTTTCATTACAACCAACGGGACGATTGAGAATACCTGTGTCTATCGATGTGACCCTCGCTATTATTCTAATGGAACGGCTTGTATTCCTGGTAGAACCGTTTTCAAGAAAGCTGATTTACAACTTATCCGCGAAACAGTTGGATTATTTGTATTTCCAAATGTAACTAATACAAGTTATCTGGTATTTGAAGAAACTATTGATGAAAATCGATTAGCAAATATTGCTCTTACCATTGACCAAGTTGATGAAACTAAAGCATATGTATTAGTGCATAATGTAAGCTTACGAGCTGATGAAACAAAGACGATCATTGTGAAAGCAAAGCGAACAAGTTCAAATGCTGTTTGTATTGCAGATAAAACTTCCATTTATACGCGTGCTGAATTGGAAGAAAATTGTTTTGTTTTGGCTTGTCCAGGTATAAATGGTTCGTATGCTTGTAAAAAAAATAATACCCTTTTGATTGTCACAGGATTGCGACATTCAGGAGTTATTGAAGAGAGAATTTTTGTTCCTACCACCTCTACAAATACAACTACTACTTCTCAACAAACAACTACTTCCCCTACTCAACAGTCGGGAGGAACTCGATTACCTGAAGTAGCAACTCCAGGTACAAGTGGTTCAAGAAATTATGCTGATCCTTTGGCAACGGGCATTGCGGGTAATGATGCTCCAGTTATTTTTTCCGATGATAATGAAGAAATAACCTTTGTTACACGTCTTGCACGCATTTTTGCAGGAGGAAATCTAGCGTTGTTGTATGTTGAATTAGGTTTGTTTGTATTAATTGTTGTGTTGTTGCTTGTGATCTTATTTGCGTATTCTCATTTTGCTCGACAACAATCATAAGAATAAGTCTGGTAAAATTACTAAAATCGACTGCGTTCCAATTCTTTTGAGTTTTTCTTTTCTGAAGATGAAGATTTATAGGTTTGTGATGCTCCCTGATAGCGATCTTGTTTTTGTTTGCTGAGCGTGTCATTATCTCGAAGACGATTGGTATCTGTACTGCCCAAGGGATTAAATCTCTCTTCGCGATCTTTCTCAATTCTCTGTTCACCCACTGAACGATAGAGTTGTGTATCTTTTTGATCTGAAGTTCCTGCAATACGATACGTTCCATCATTTCGCACTATTCCTCCTGGACGATCATACGAAAATGCTTCACGATTAGGAGCGTCAGTACTTTCTGTTTCTTTTTGTTCAGGACGTTGAGAAGCTATCTTTTGCTCAGCAATTGATGAGTTAAAAGGAAGAGCTAAGGGGAGTGAAGGACGACGAGTACGTCCAGGGAGAAAAGAAGGTTCGCGAATGGTTTGTTCTAAAGAAGTTACTTTTTGAGATGCATTTGTTTCTGTTATTTTTTGTTTTTTTGTTATAATTCGTATTCTTTTTTTAGGCATGGTTTGGTAGACTTGACATCTTATGTGATTTTTTATATAAATCATAGAGCAGATATCCTCTTTTACGAGCGTCAATAATTGCCTGTGAGCGCAATATTTTTTCAGTGTCTGAATCTTTCTTTATTTCTCCAGGTTTGGGAGATTCTTTATTCTCTTCTTTCTTTTCTGTTTTGAAAAAAGAGGCCAGTGCTTTGAAAGGATTTGATTCTTCTTCTTTCTTTTCCTCTTTCTTCTCTTCTTTTGAAATACCTGGAACATTACCGAGATATTTGGTGATATCATCACGTAAGGTACCTAAACTCTCGGTTGTTGCTCCTTCAATTACTTTCATAACATCTAACACATCATCCTTTGCTATTTCTTCTCGAAGTATTTTTAATTCTTCATCACTCAAACCATACGTAGTAAACGTAATTTCTGCTTTGCCCTTAAAGCCATATCCTTGTTGCGTACGTTCGGGAACTGAACGGAATTTGAATTCAACGATCACTACTGCGGCGTATTTTCGTGTTTTTGCTTTTTTGAATAATTTAGGTAATTCTCCGTTTGAAACGTCATCGGCAGGATCATATCCTGATTCAGCAAGAACGGTTAATTCAAGAAGAGATGTATTGAAAGTAGTAACGAGTGCTGCAGAAGGAGTTGCAGATTGTTCTAATGCCCGTGCGGCTTTAAGGTAAGGTTTAGCCCAACGAGCATATAATTGTATAACATTAATTTGACTTTTAAGATAGGTCTTTTCTACTTCATATCGTTTACGGAGTTCTCGTTCCGATTCTTTAACCCAGAGGTTATATTCAGCTATTTTTTGTTTTAATAATCGTTTAACTCGGTCATTGAGGTCAATTTTATCTGCATGTTCTTCATTTTTTACAGTCATAAAAGAATCAATTAACGTAACGAATGCTCCTTGTTGAGAGAATGCTAGGGATTTGAGGCTGGTATTTCCTCGTTTGATGTCCACTGTATCCATCCAAACTTGTTTTAATGAAATCATTGCTCCTTCCTTAGTAAATTGGTCTTTACTGTTGTGTTGTTCATAGAGTTGTAAACGAATTTCAAATTCTTTTAAGTCATAAAGGATGTTAAGAATTGATTTTACTATTTGATTTGCTGCTCCGAGCCATTTTCCCCCCTCATCTTGCATTCTTCCTGCTTTTGCACCTTGTTCAGAAAAATGTCCTGAACCTGGAGAAGAAACAAAATTATCCACGAGTTTGTCTACTTTTCTAAATCCGATATCATTGAGTTTGTCAATGACCCAGAAGTAACTCGCTTCTGCTCCCTCATTGATATTTTCGTAGATGAGGGTATGTTTTTCCACAGGCGCTTTTATTCCTGATGCAGAGACTGCAGATTTATATTGAATATCAATGAGATCCATGTAGGTAATATCCAACGGTTTAGCTTTATCTGCTGCTTTTAGATATCCTTCTTCTTTTACTAGTTTTTTAACTTCTTCTCGAACTGAGGGGTCGCAGTATAATCCGGGATTAAGTGCTGCGATAAGGTTATGTATGCTGACGGCCATGCTCTTTTTCTGTTTTCACGAGGAGGAGAGTTTATTTAAAGGTGTGGTATGTGAACAATTGATGGGTGAGAGTGTTGATATTATCGATTATACCCTGTTACGTAAAAAGGGGATCTTACAACGAGCCCAGGCTTCTTCTCGAACGACGCCCTCTTCTGCCCCGAGTAACCCTCTTGCTTCATTTCTTCCTGTTTCTTCCTCGACCCCTTCCCCGGCAGCTTCTCCTTCTGAAGGGTTATTTGGTTTTATGGATACTCCTTCCTCTGCTCCTGTATCCTCGAGTTCTGCTTCTTCCTCATTCGATTCTGCTTCTCTTTCTGCCTTACAAATAAAAGTGGATGATTTGGATTATAAAATGGGAAAATTGACTGAACAGATTGCTTTGCTTGAAGCAAAATTGGGATTAGTTGGTAGTTCGTCATAAGATATATGCCTCTCTTATAGGGAAAAATGTGCACCTTTCTATAGCTCATGTCTTTCCCTCTACTCCTGCTTCTCTGATTACTGACCCTTCTGCTGGTCATCCTGCTTTTTTTGGTCTTGACATTTTTCTAACGCAAGAAGAATTTTCAAGATTAACACCTCAAACATCTATGCATTGAACTAGGAGCCGATCCAAACGAAAAAGAATATGCGAGAGGAATTTATTTTCCAGAGTGCTGTTCGATTCAAAATGCAACTAGCTATCACCCCCTTCTCTCTGAACGAGGAAAAGATAGGCTATTAGCGGATCAACAAGTGTATTGTTCATTAGGTCCTGAAGGAAGTTTTTTCCTTTTACCCTCACAACGACATTCTTAAATAAGCAGGGTACAAGAGGTAGATATGGAAGATTTTACGAAGTTGATTCGGGCTTATGCACTCCGTAATGCGCTTGATTTTGGAAAGGTGGACGCAGGACGCATATTACCTAAGTTATTTGCTCATGGGCTTGAAAAATCAAATATTGGTACTATCTTGCCCCTCATTACACAAATTGTACACGAAGTTAACGCCCTCTCGATTTCTGCTCGTGAAAAAGCATTTGGTCCTCTTGCTTCGTTACTTCCTGAACATGAAGAGAAAGAGAAAACCTTGCCTCCGTTGCCTGACGCTCGTCAAGGAACGGTGGTTACTCGTCTTCCCCCTGAACCAAGTAAACATTTGCATGTCGGACATGGCCTTTCATTTTTATTGAATGCAGACTATGCACGTAGTTATGGGGGGAAAGTGGTATTGCGCTTAGAGGATTGTAACCCTGAAAAATGTACTCAAGCCTATGCTGATTCTATTATTAGGGATATTACGGAGTATTTACAGATTCATTTAGCTTCGATATCCTATGTATCAGATGATATGCCTCAATTGTTAGATTATGCCGTACGTTTGATTCAGAAAGGAGAG
>Ga0194121_10001195_pt1 | contig 45005 bp, 45 predicted proteins | sample TA2MahCa50mmetaG_FD_148609 | JGI IMG/M metagenome (GOLD analysis project Ga0194121, IMG submission 148609) | Freshwater microbial communities from Lake Tanganyika, Tanzania - TA2015020 Mahale Deep Cast 50m | ecosystem: Environmental > Aquatic > Freshwater > Lake | place: Tanzania: Lake...
GCTGGACGTTACTTGACCTGGAATATGAGGGAACTGATTTCAAATCAGCCCCACAGTAAATCGCTCTCTAACCCGCCCCCATACTCATTATTGACGCAGATCGTTGTAAGTTAACCGGCCACTACTGGCCCTCCATATCTCATCAAACGACGAGAGTTAACCATCATGCGTCAACTGTCAGTCGTCAATTGGGAGAAAGCCCTATTTTGCCAGATAAACCAAGATCAATAGAAAAGAAGGTTCCTTCTTGCTCTTCACGAATGACGTTTGACGGGCACTGATTGACGAATAATGGGCTGTGTGGCTCAAGCGATGGGAACGCCGGCCGGCCCTTGAATCAGCTCAATCTCGTACCCGTCGGGGGCATCGATGAAGATAAAACGGTTGCCCGATGACGTCTGAGTTGGGCCATCCGTGATGGCGATCCCTTTGTCAGTGAGCGCCATGATTGTCTGTTCCAGATTCTCTACTTGAAAGGCTAGGTGCACAAGATCCTCCTGCACCTTTACCGGCCCGCTGGGGGGGAAGCTGGTGAGCTCAATCAGTTCGTCACTGTTGGGCACTTTTAAAAAGGCAAGATGCGATCCGCGAGGAGAGGTCTTGTGCTCGATCACCTCAAGGCCTAGGACTGATGTGTAAAACTTGATCGTCTCGTCCAAATCACTGACCCGCATGCGAGTATGGAGGAGTTTTGTAACTTTCATGAAAAGAGCTTATAGCAGATGGTGTATGGCTGATGGCAAGACCGATCCGGAACCTTTTTTCTCTTATGCCTTGTGTCATAAGTTATTATATGAGCTATGGCCATGCATAAGCCCATCCCGCGCGCGTTTTTCAACCGGCCCACTCTCACCGTGGCGCGAGCCCTGGTTGGAAAGTATCTTGTGCGGGAACACGGGAAGGGGATTGTGGTCTGCAAGATCATCGAAGTTGAGGCCTACATTGGTGAGAAAGACAAAGCGTGCCATGCTTCGAAAGGGAGAACGGCTCGAACGGATGTCATGTTCGGCCCGGCCGGCTTCGCGTACGTGTATCTCATTTATGGGATGTATCATTGTCTTAATGTCGTGACGGAGCGGGAAGGATTTCCTGCAGCCATCCTGATTCGAACGGTGGAGATTGACGGTGAATTGATCGATGGGCCGGGCTGCTTGTGCCGTGCGTTGGATGTTGACCGATCGTTCCATCGGCTCGACCTCACTATGGGCAGAAGTCTGTGGTTCGAAGATCGTGGTATCGATGTGCCGCGTGGTCGAATTGGACGGTTGCCGCGTATCGGTGTGGAGTATGCCGAGGAATGGGCCAAGAAGCTCTGGCGGTTTCGGTTGCGGCTCTCGAAGTAGGACTAGTAGGATAGAAAACACAACGGGAGTCCCACTATCTGACGGAACCCCCATTGTGCTTCAGCGGAGTACTGTTTACGGAATCTTTCGCTTATCGGTGATTTTTGTGGCGGATGTCACCGGTGGCGCAATCTTAATCTGCGGGCCTTGCACCTTGGGTAACCGGCCTGCGCCCTGTCCTTCCGTGATCCTGGCATTGTTGGTCTTCGTCAGGTCTTGCTTGCTGTGTGTATCGTCGAACCCAGCTGATTTCAGCAGAGAGGATTCTCCTCGGGCGTCCGATTGGCCCGGATCGTTGGCGGTCGGCTGGCCGGTCACGGGGCTCCCAGAGTTTTTCATGGGATAGCCCTCGTGCTTAGGAAGCAGCGCCGGATTGGCGAAGGCCATCGAGAGGGTGCAGAGAACAGCGAAGGTGGTAACAACCGCGGCGATGACAAGTTTCATACTCTTACTCCTTTGAAGAAAGACATGGTGACCGGACACGTCCTGGTCACGAGGCGTGATGCAGAAGCACGTCGGAGACACACGGGATCATATCCACGCTGCGCATGCCCTGTCAAACCGAGCTGCATGATTTCCGTAGCGTGTGAGTTCCTGCTCAAAATTCAACGCTCACCACTCTACACTCTCTGGGGTTAACTCGGCCGGCGGGGAGGACGATGCCTGCGCCCACGATGCCGGAAGGCCGGTCCACGGCTCACGCCGGGCAGGCGGATTGTAACAGTGGTGCCTTCACCGGGTGCGCTGCCGATGGCAATGGAGCCTCCGTGTTCTTCGATGATCTTTTTCACACTGGGAAGCCCCAATCCAATGCCGGAGCGTTTTGTGGTGAAAAAGGGCTCGAAGACTTTGTCAACGAGGTCGGCCGGAATGGGAACGCCGTTATTTCTGATAATGATCTGTACCTCTAGGCCTTTTCCTGCTCGGTGTTGCGTCACCTGAATATGCAGATGGCCGCCGGGTGTCATGGCTTCACAGGCGTTCTTGAAAATGCTCAGAAACACCTGTTGGAGTTTCGCTTCATCGGCGCGCACCGGTGCAATAACGTTGGGGTACTCCTTGGTGACCTGAATGCGAGTTGCCTCCAAGTCCGTGGCCAGGACAACCAAGGAACTGTCCAAGGCTTCCGGGATTCTGCAGAGGTGGCGATTCAGCTCCAACGGCTTGGCGAAGTCCAGAATCTCATTCAGGATGGCCTCGATCCGAATCAGGTCGCGCATGGCGTTCTCCACGCGCGTCTGGGGATCGAAATCCAGGATGCCTTCGCCGGTCACCTCTTCAAGTTGTGAGCGAATCGAGGCCAAGGGTTCTCGAATTTCCATAGCCAAAAATCCGCTAAACTCTCCGATAGCGGCTTGACGATCCTGCTTGCCAATGATGAGCTCAGACGGCAGGGTGGCTGCCAGTTGCGGTACGGGGTTGCTTGAACCGCCGACGGGGGCAGAGCTCGGCTGAGGGGTCGGTGACTGCATGAGCTCTGCAAGTTTGAGAATGATGGGCTCCAGTGTGCGGGCATCAGTGCTCTGGTACCGTTGCGGTTCCTTCGATCCCAGCGTGAAGGTGCCGCCGACTTGGCCACGCACGAAGAATGGGACGACCAGCGACGATTGGAATCGGTCTTTGAAGAGGTGCTTATGGTCTAGGAAACGCCCTTGCGTGGAGGCGAGGTCATGATCTACACGAGGCTTGCGATGACGGACGGCCCACCCTGCCGCAGAACTGTCGAGTGTCAGGCGTTGGCCAGGTTTGAGATCTTTCCTCGCGTCTTTTAGCTCGCCTTTCGCGTCCCCTGCGATACCCAGGACCTCGACGTTTCCCGCGAGGGGGTCGTAATAGCATACCCACGCGCGATCGTATGAAACGAGGGGGAGGGCTTCCATCAAAGCCGCTTCAACTTTCGTTTGGAGTTCCGGAGAGAAGTGTGTAGTGAGTGCGGGAAATATGTCCGTTCCGGCCGGTGGCGGAGCCGGCTCTTGCGACACGTACGAATGGCCCATCACAGTATTGGTATGAAAGAGCCCGTCACGTTCCAGCGCTTTCGTGATTCCATCGCTTGTTTGCTCCAACATCACCTTGTCCTTCTTCGCGAAGGTTGTCCCCTCCTTTCGGCCGATGACCAGATAGCCGTAGGTCCGATTCACGTGGCGAAGCGGGATGCTCAACAGCGATTTCTTGCTGGGCGTGACCATCTTGAGCCCTATGCTGCGACTAGCTTCAGTATCGTGACCTGCGGATGGTGCGGATCCGGTGTCATGAACCGACAACGCACGGACAATGGCTTGTATGTCCCTCGGCGTAAAGTTCCTCGCGGCGTGTTCGAGCAGCGGTCCGTTCTCCTGGTGGAAGATTGCCGCCAATGCCGAGTCTGCCCCGATATCGTTCAGCGCGGTGTTCAGCGTTCGTTGAAGATGGGTTTCTGGTGCCGGTTTTGTTCGCGTAATCGGAGATGTCATAGGTTTGTCAGTAGGTTGAATGTGGTATTGTAGCCGGAACGTGAATGAATATCCACTCGTTGACTGAAAGAAAGCCGGCTACTCTGGATTGATGATTTTGAGAGGCCGACGGGGTTCATCGGACGGGTTAGAGGTGGCGATGGACAGGCGGTCGACGGTCCAACTACTGAGGATTGTCGAGACGAGGCTGATAACCAGTGCGCCGCCGACGGCGGACCAGAATCCCGATACGCTGAAACCTTTCACGAGATAGGCCGTCAGTTCCAGCAGGAAGGCATTCAGCACCACCAGAAAGAGCCCCAAGGTAAACACGATGAGCGGCAGGGCTAGTACGAAGAGGATGGGACGAAGGATCAGGTTGAGAAAGGTCAGTACGAGGACTACGGCGATACCCGATGCGAAACTGTCCGCTTCCAGGCCGGGAACGGTCGTGACGGCCAGAAAGACCGACACGCCGGCAATCAGGATTCGCATCAGTGCGTGACGGAGTCCTCCGTGGAACGGCAACTCTCGAATCGCACGAGTAAAATGGACCGTGGGCATTGGTCCCACCTATCGAGGGGTGCTTGGTACCTGCCTAGATGTTGAGTGGTATACGATTCTGGCGACCAACTTCTTGTTGTCCTTTGTTGCCTCGATAATGACGCGGTCTCCTATGTTCGGCGGGTTGGTCGAGGCCGGGTTGTTCTTGTTCTTGAACTGCACGGTCTTTGTGAGCGTCACGGAGACCGGGACGGTCCGATTCGGCACCTTCACTGCAATGCGCTTCTGGTCGATCGCGGTCACGATCCCCACGACGTGTTGCACGCCTTTCTCCGCTGACACCGGCATGGCGAGCAAGAGCATTCCCAGAAACATCATGCCGAAGATCATGGTCCATTCTACTCCAAATTGTCGTGACGCTGGTTACCTGAATAGGCGCCGTCAGCCGAGGCACTCTATGCCCTCTGCATCGCATGATTTGGATGCCGAGTCAATGCCTTCTTCGCAGATTGATCCGGGAAATCGGCTTCCCGATGCTTCGGTAAGGAAGCGCTCGGAACGAGGAGGAGTTGATGCCGTCAACGGTCTCCCGCGTGAACGCTCTTAGGAGAATACGAGGCAGAGGGCATCGCCTGTGGATTGACTAGGCGGAATAGCAGTAGCACGAGGACCGGCAGATGCATCAGGAGTCCGCTTAGCCCCATGAACGATTCCCCGATCCAGAAGGTCACGCTAAGATTGAAAGCCAGGACCCCATAATACAGTCCGACTCCCAACAGCATGCACGGGGTGATCGATGCGGGGAGGTTCAGCACCGGCAACCGGCGTTCAATTGGGAAATAGAACATGAGCGACAGGATGCCGACGACGGCCCATCCGACGTAATTGGTGAAGGGGACGCCGAAGTGCATGCCGGGGTCCGGGTAGTAATAGATCTTGCCGAGGAACCAGCGGTCACCGCGCAAGGCGACCGGGTCGATCACCATATCGATGAAGGCGAACAGACACGCGGTTAACAGAAGGACAGGCATGCTGGTGCGCGCGGTTAGGTCAAACCGTAGGCGGTTCAATCGGAATGTTATGAACGGCGTGACACCGTCGATCGGCAGAAGCAGGCACAGGGCCACGCAGTAGGCAGCATAGAGGAGGAAGCTGAAGGAGATCGAATCCATGAACGGGACGTTGGAGATGTATAGTTCTTGCCCGGTGGTGGAGCCGTTGTAGAAATACCATCCAAAGGGAATGCCTGTGCGCGTTGAGGCGTACTCGCACACGAAGGCCGTTCCCCAACTGATCAGCCAGAAACGCCAAGTGCGTTGCCAGCCAATCGTCTTCACTGCAGCGAATAAAAAGGCGGCGAGGAAGATGAAGACGTATGGACGGAACGCGATGGTGTTGAAGGATAGAACGAGATACTCCATCATAGATTACTGTTGAACGACGAATGTTGAGGGAGTGGTCTGTACGTTAACATTGAACATGATCGTCACGTGTAGCCGTGCGATCGAAACCAGCGCACGGCTTTGTTGAGAGCGACGTCCGGTGGAGTTTGCGGGAGGCCCAGTTCGCGGATCGCTTTGCTGCAATCGTAGTGCATTTTGTACTTAGCCATCTTCACCCCTTCGAGCGGAATGCGCGGTGGTTGACCGGTCAGATTCGCGAGCCAGTAATTGGCATAGGCGAGGGGCAGTACCGCTAGGCGAGGCAGTTTGAGCGCGGGCGCCTTAATTCCTGTCAGGGCACTCAAGATGTCGAACACCTCGCGCAAAAGCAGATTTTTACAGCCGAGGATGTAGCGTTCGCCGATGCGGCCTTTCTGCATGGCCAAGAGATGGCCTTCGGCCACATCATCGACATCCACGATATTCATGCCGGTTTCGATGTAGGCCGGCATCCGGCCTTTCATGAAGTCCACGATGACTTGGCCCGTCGGCGTGGGCTTCACATCTCGTTCGCCGACCGGGGCACTGGGATTGACGATGACAACCGGCAGCCCTTCTTTCGCCAGCCTCAGCACCTCCTGCTCGGCTAAGAACTTCGACCGTTTGTAGTGTCCGGCCATCTGCGTGATGGATACCGGTGTGTCCTCGGTCCCCACTCCTCCACCCTCCGGCAGCCCAATCGCACCGATTGTGCTGCAATACACGATGCGCTCTATACCGACCTCGCGGGCTGCTTTCAGGAGATTCTTCGTGCCATCGACGTTCACATTGTAAAAAATGGCGGGATCTTTAGCCCACAAGGCATAATGTGCGGCGACATGATAGAGATGGTGACATCCCGTCAACGCCGTCTTCAGTGACACCGGATCACGCAGATCTCCGGCGACCCGTTCGACCATCAGCCCCTCAAGATTTCGGAGATCGGCGTCGGATCGAGCCAACACGCGGACGTCGGTCCCTGCGCGCAAGAGGGCACGGGCGACCGCGCCTCCGACGAAGCCTGTGGCGCCTGTGACAAGAGCTTTCATGGCAAGGAGCGTGTGGTGTATAGCGTATAGCTCATGGTAGAAAATTCGAATCAGAAGCTTATGCCATAAGGCATAGGCTATCAGCTCTTAGTTTTTGCGGGCGGTGATATACCGTGCAATCTCACGCAGGGGGTCAGCAGCAGGGCCAAATGATGAGAGGCGATTGATGGCCTGCGCCACGCACTTATCCGCCAACTTTTTTGTGCTATCCACACCGTAGAACGTTGGATATGTCTTTTTCCCACGTTCGGCGTCGGTGTTCGGGTTCTTGCCCAACTCCTCGCGTGTGCCTGTTACGTTCAGGACATCGTCGGTGATTTGAAACGCCAGGCCGATGTCCTCGGCATAATCGGTCATGTCGTCGAGCTGGCGGTCGTTCACCCCGGCGGCGATTGCACCCATCCGAACGGCCGCGCGCATCAGCATGCCGGTCTTGTGTCTGTGGATGTTCTGCAGCGTGGACAGGTCAATGTCTATATTTTTAGCCTGGATGTCAAACACTTGGCCGCCGACCATTCCGAAGTTGCCTGAGCCATAGGCCAATTCCTGAATGATCCGAACTTGCCGTACGGGGTCGCAGCCCTTCATGAGGTCGGGACGGCTGATGAGATCGAAGGCCATCGTCAGCAATGCGTCACCGGCCAGAATCGCCATAGCCTCGCCGTAGATTTTATGGTTCGTCGGTTTGCCGCGTCGAAAATCGTCGTTATCCATCGACGGCAGATCGTCATGAATCAGCGAGTAGGTGTGGATGAATTCCAGCGAGCAGGCCACAGCCATCAGGCCGGGCGGTTCGGCTTCGACTGCCTCTGCCGCCGCGATTGTAAGAATAGGCCGGATGCGCTTTCCACCTGCCATGAGGCTGTAACGCATACTCTCATGGAGCGTGGTCGGCGGTGTGATAGTAGGTGGCATCATCTGATCGAGATATCGATCGACCGCGACCCGTTTCTGTTCGAGGTAATCCTTGATATTCATGGGGAAACAGCTTTACTGGGCGGTATTTTCCAGCCCACGCGGAGAGTAACAAACGGGGGGAGGGGAGTCAAACGAGGTGGTGATGACGTCACCAGCGATTACCTCTTGGCTCCCTGGGCGCGCACCGGGAGTTATCAGAAGCCGCAATCACGATCGGTGTTCGCTCAATGGGCACGGTGTGAAGCAATCGCAGGCGCCGTCCTGTGAATAAGAAGGAGGAGGTAAAGAGCGTAGAGAATCACCAAGCCCCCGCTCCTAAAAGGAAGGAGAAGCAAAATTGAAGAGAGCCCTCTGAAAAGGGAAATGGTTTGCCCTACTCTTTCGACGAAGTCGCTCCGCGTCTCTGCTGATCGCTTGTAGGGGAATACAGGGAAACAGGGCTCGGTGATCTTCTGTGCTCGCGCGAGAAACACGGTCATAAACATGCCTGATAGAAGTCTCAGCTAGGGCCCTGGGTCATCTCATCTACTGCCATTACTTGATGAATAACGGGCAACGTTCTTGTTTTTCCGCCGGACGCCTCGCTATACTGCCTTTTCATGAGTATCAGAAAAGCGGGCGGTGAATGGGAGCCGATGCTCCTTGGGATTGAGCCGCGACAATGCAGAGTGTGTAAGCAAGGCCTCTATCGGGATACGACGCTGTTCCGCGGTGGGTGGTCCCGCTGCACGGTGTGCGATGAATTTGTCCACTACAGCTGTCTCGCGAACGGAAAAGTCTCCTTTTTGAAAGCGCGGCCTCGGATTTGTAAAGCGTGCCGAGAGGGGCAAGACGGCGCTACTTCCCTTTCTTCTACTGACAAACGCGGGGCTCCGACCGCCGTCGGGTCATGATCGCTGGCTTACTCCAGCGTGATGTAAGCGAGTGTTCCCATGGCGATGCGAGGTGATGGTGAACATTGTCCGCAGTGGAGCGTTTCTTCAGCAATGTTGGTCGGTCCATCCCCTTTGTTTGGCAGTCAAGCGGTTGGGGGACGATCGAACGGTTGTATTAGCCTGCAGTTCATGCCGGTCGGGGCATTATCTTGCGATTGACCGGGTCGTTTCTAAGGATCCGGCAGGTCAGAGAACGGCCACAGCGGGCGAGGATGTATCGGCGGAGATGTTGCTCGGTGCATGCATCATGACCCATCGCGTATCCTTAACACTGTGTGAGATGGACGTGTTTCAGGACGTCGTGACCCTACGCTGTTCGGACTGTCGACGCTACTACGCGCTTCATGTGTCGACGTTCGAAACGCACCACAAGAATTGATAGCCGACAGCCGGCAGGTGATCCCCTATGTCCCGCGCGAGTTTGTTCACCGACGATCAATGTGCCTTACTGGCTGACGCACAATTATTCCGCAAAAAAGCTGCAATCACGGCGAAGATTCGCGCGCAGTTAGAGGCCACGCTCAGTGCATTGAAGTCGGAGCTGATCGGAATACGGTTGGTCACGCCACCCGGGTTTAATCCGGGCATTCATCAACTGGTGAAGGGTGAGCATCTGGAAGACTTCCCTTTTCAGTATCTGGATTATCCCAAGCACTTTGACGGGGTGAACAAGTTCACGATTCGCACCTTAGTGTGGTGGGGGCACCATGTGTCCTGTGCGCTGATTCTCGAAGGGACGGAGATGCGGCGATATAAGAAGCATTTTGTTGATCGATTTCACCAACTGGCTGGACAAGAGTTGGAGCTGTCACTCGCACCGACTCTCTGGGAATGGAAACGGGGCGAGGGGTATACGCTGCCTATCACGCACGATCGGAAAGCCCGGCTTGCTGCCGTAATGGCGGAGCGGTCGTTCCTCAAAATTATCCGGTGTGTGCCACTGCCCGACGATCGGGTTCGGATGGGTCAGTTGCCGCAGTTCAGTTGCGAGAGCGTCCGAGCCATGCTCCCTTTAGTCGTTTCTTGAGTTGCCCTTCCCATCCGATTGTGTCCGTTCGGTAACTTGGATAGACTAACCCACAGTATTCATGAATGCTTTCACTGCAAGTGGCGAGACGCCGCTACGACAAGCCTGGCCGTTAGCTTTGCACGACCAGGCTTGCAGGCTCGCCCCTTGTGATCTCGATATACTGCTTCAAGTGTACCTCGGTCGCTCGGGACTCCACGTGCCCGTCTCGCCTGGCGTCTCGTCGGTTTCGTCACGAACCATCATGAATACTGTGGGCTGCTCATCGCCATGTGTGCAGTGATCTATTGGAAGGAGGATCTTATGAAGCCATCTCTTGTCAGAATATCGCTAATTATGGGTGCGATGTTGACTGTTATAGTTGCGGCTGGGTGCGCAGGGAAAGGTGAGACCCATGTACTCAGCTTTGAGGCAAAGCCGCCAGCAGCGCAGCCATCCGGTGTGGAGCCGGTGAAGATTGTGATTAAGCCGTTTGAGGATCGACGCACTGATAAGGTGCATATCGGAGTGCGGACCCATCTTTGGGGCGGCGTGACCCATTTCGACGTTACGGGCGGGCAGCCGACCGATGTCGTGACCCAGGCGTTGGTCACTCGGTTGAAATCGCGTGGTTGGGGGGAGCGGCCGTGGAATGTGCGTCTGGACCGGGACGGTTCAGAGACCGATGCCGATATTGTGATCAGCGGCCAGATCCAAGACTTCTCCGCTAACGCCAGAAGCCGGGTGTTTTCCACCGTGGTTGAGACCACAAACCGAATGACGATTCAGGCCAAGAATCTTGGCGATAAGAGCACGACTACGCGCAGTATCGAGGAAGCACAGACCCGGACGGTCTTTTGGTTCAATGAAGTAGATGTGCAGGAGTTGCTGGCGGCGACGATGATGGATGGAATCGACCGGCTGATCGCCGATACAAAAATCGCAGGGAAGGCATTGCGCCCGGTCCGATAATTTAAGCTGGTAACTAAAGAAAGTTGAGGTGTAGGTTAAGGCTGAGTGAGTGTGAGGGATCTTAACCTGAACCTTGACTTTAACCTAAGGAATATCCCACGGTGCGTGAACGACGTTGGGAAACGACGGCTCCGCTGACGTTCAGCCAAGCGCTTGCCGTCGGTGACCGGTTGCTGGCGCTCGGTTTGAAACCGACGGCGCCAGCCAACGATGTCATCTGTTACGTCGAAGAGTGGACGGTTGAGGCTCTCGACGATTTTGACCGGCTCGATCCGTGGGCCACGGAAGACGTGACGCTGGTTCATGTACGGGAGAAGTGGCAAGGGGACTTCTTCCTACTCGCCGGGGCGTACCACACTGCATACCAACGGTATCAAGACGTTGGTACCTACTGTTCCATAAGCCATCCATGGCGCATCCGGGAGCGGCTGGCTCTGCACGAACAGAAGGCCATGCTCTGGCTTGGATTTCGGCACACTCATTCGTTTATTCGCATCCGTCTTCAGACCGGTGAAGTCATCACGCCGTGTGAAACGCGAGGGGATAGCCGGCGAATCCAATGGCTGGATGAACGGCGCGCCGCGTTTCTTGATGCGATCACGGCCTTGGAGCTGCCAGTCAACACAGGGATCGATAAGGAAGCGGTAACGCTCATACCGCATGATTCGTCGAATCCGTTCTTCTGCTCGTGGCCGGACGCTTTTGGCCCATGCCAATTCGAATATAACACATCGGACGCCTACGAATTTCTCGTTCCTGCCAGCCGGCTTGCCGCGACCTATGTGCCGGAGCCGGCGGGAGTGCGTGCCTATTTGACTGGATTTCCCGAAGAGGCGTTGGCGGAGTTTCAGGTGGTCGAACCTTCGGCTCGTTTGGCCTATCGCTGCTCGGTTCACTGTCCCCTCGATGAGTTACCGGAAATCCTCGATGCCATTCGACCGGACGGACGCCTTTATGCTACGCTCTGTGAATTCCACACGCAGGATCTTCTGCCAGAAGGCGAAGAGGCATCGGCGATCATTGGCCTCGTGGGTTCCCACGCCGGCTTTGGCATAGAGGCTCGTTTGAATAAAGCGCCGCTGAATGATGAAGCCATGGCAGATTGGTTGGAACGGCTAGTAGGCCATCCCGTCGCCTATGCTCCGCTGCCGGCCTTCGTTTGAGAAGATTTTCGTCAAGCATCAATCGTCAACTGTACAAGATTCCTGATGACATGTTCTGGAGTGTTCACGCTTAACGAATGACGAGTGACGATGTGCGATTCGAATTGCCATTTTTGTTGATCTATTCCTGCCGATTTCGCACAGCAGGGGCATAAGTCTGCCGGCAAAGATCCAATCGACGTTCAGCAGGCCTGTGCTTCCAGCAGCGTGTTTCCTTTCCGGCGTCACCTACGACACGCTGACCCTCACCCGCATCGATCGGTTTTTCGACAACCTCGCTTTGCTGATCTATGTGCTGCTCCCGAGTGTGCTCATCGTGCTGACCGGCCGACTGAGAATCGAGCCGCCGCCAGAACGCGAGGTGGCGGCAGGATTCTTCCCTGCTGTCCGCTGGGTATTGCGAATGGGGCCCTATTACCCCATGGCCATACAATTCTTGCTGGGCAGTCTCTTTAGCGCCTATGCGATCTTCTATTCGCAGAGTGCCACGCTCACCAGCACCGCCGTGTTTTTTGCACTGCTGGTCGTGCTGTTGATCGTCAACAAGCACCTGCGCAACTGGCTGTCTAGTCTCTGCCTACTCGTGAGCCTCTATGCATTGGCGTGTTTTACCTTTTTCACGTTTTTTCTGCCGGTGATGATCGGCTTCATGAGCGTGTCGGGTTTGTACTCGGTGCCGTCCGGAGCGTCGCCGTGACCTTCCGCGTTGTGCAACTGGTCTACTGCAATAATCCGGATCGTTCAAGGCTCGAAGCGGTCGGCGTGATGGCGTCTGCCTGCGCACTCATTGGCTTGCAGATCAGCGTTTACTTTCTGAACTGGATTTCGTCCGTACCGCTTTCGCTCAAGCATGGAGGCATCTATCATGAAGTGAAGAAAGCCAGGGGACCGGTTCGAACTGTCGTTTGACAAACGGTGGTATCCGTTCTGGAAGTGCTCGGATACCATGTTCCCGGACGATGAGCCGATCTATTGCTTCAGTGCGGTGTTCGCGCCGGTCGATCCGAATATGACCATCTACCATGATTGGTACGTTCGGTCCAGCAGGAGCCCGCCCCTCACCCATACCGATCGGACTCCACTCAAGATCTCAGGAGACCGCATAGGCGGCTATCGGGCCTATAGCTTCAAGTAGCGCCTCGATCCGGCCGATTGGCGGGTAGACGTGGAAACCGCAGATGGGTGCATTATCGGACGGATCGTCGTGACGGTTGAAGCTCTGCACGAGGCTCGTCCCACATTGACCACGGTGTCGTATTGACCTCCGTAGAACGTCCAGATCAGCCCCCATTTGGCCTGCCGAACCGGCTACGATAAGATTCGAGGGGCTCTGATGGTTGTGTTGTAGTTGCAGCCGATTGTCCAGAGGCGTACAGTTCAGCCTGATGAGGCTGCGCACCCTCCCTCCCTGTCCTTTCAGTCCAAACTGTGTGTCCACGCAAGCCACCGACGATGGCCACGCCATTGCCCCCATTCGCTATCGGAAGGCGAGGGCTGAGGCAAAAGAGGCTCTGAAGCAAGCGATTCGTTTGCTGCCCCGCGTCACCCTCGTTGAAGAAGACGAATCCTACCTGCATTACGAGTTCACCAGTTTCTTGATCCGCTTCGTGGACGATGTGGAGTTTGTCTTCGACGACGCGACGAAGATGCTGCACTTCCGTTCGGCGTCCCGGACCGGATATGGCGACTTTGGCGTCAATCGCAAACGGATGGAAGAGATCCGGCGTCTGGTAGGCAAGACGCTCTAAGCCTTTTCGAGAGTACCGGAGACAGGTAAGCGGTCAGTGCTTCGGTGTGACCGGTTTGAGGCCGAGTCTGGTCGTGTGCTGAAAAATGCATTTCGGACAGGTGTAATGAACAAACTGATTGCCGCCGACCAGGCGCTTATTCATCGGCACACGGCACCAGGTGCAAAGCCGGTCGGGGAGGTCGGTCGGGGAGGCGTTGTGAGGCGCGGTCATGGTTGGCATTGTCTCCGAGCGCTGCAAACCGTGTCAACCGAAAGTGTGCACGCAAGGCAACGAATTCAGGATGAAAATATTCTTGCCGCCGATCGTGCATCTTTTTGAACTTGTGGTATAGTGCGGCTAGTCAGCAATGTCGCCCGATATTCTAAGACCTCTTATTTTACAGAAGGAGAGTAATCTCGATGAGTGTTTCGACTAGTTCCGACTCCGCGATCTTTCCAGCCTGCGTCCCCGTGGCTGCTTCGCTCCCTGCCAAGGCGATGGTGGAAGAAGGCAAGGCATGGGGACTCTGTTCCGCCGTCGACCTTCAGAACTGCAATTCCAATTTGATTCGTGATGTCGATTACATCAAGCGATATGTTGTCGAGCTCTGCGAGCTAATCGGTATGAAGCGTTTCGGCGAATGCCAGGTCGTCGATTTCGGTGAAGGCCGCGTCGCCGGGTATTCCATGGTACAGTTGATCTCGACATCGCTGATCAGCGGCCATTTCGCTAACGATACCAACAGCGCCTATCTCGACATCTTCAGTTGCAAAGGATATGACCCGGCAGTCGTCAGATCCTTCTCGGAGGAATTTTTCGGCGCCCGTCAAAGCACAGTTACGGTGACACTTCGGTATTGAAGTAATTGCCCGCATGTGAACCGGTGAGGGCCGTGATCCCGCGGTCACTGCTGCTTTGGCTGTGCCGTACCAGCGTATCCCCACATGAAACCGACAACCCCCAAAGAGTGGCTGGCATCCCTTTCGTCCATGCTCGACAAGGACGCGGCCGATGGTCTCGACGCGGCCTATCAATTCAATTTACGAGGAGCGCGCGGAGGACAGTATCATCTACTTGTCCACAATGGAGCCTGCGAGATGAAAGAGGGCATCCATGCCGATCCGCATGTGACGCTTTCGATGGACGGAGATGATTGCATCAGGTTGCTCAACGGCCAGATCAGCGGAATGGCGATGGCCATGTCCGGGCGTGTGCAGATCGACGGCGATATCAGCTTGGCCATGCGGCTGAAGTCGTTGTTTCCTGGCATCGGCCGGTAGACAAGAAACCTGCTAGTTTGTCCCACTCGCTGTCTGAGCGAGTGGAACCCCTTCATCCTCAAGCCCGTCTTCCAGCTTTCGTCGAATCCGTTCTTCCATGATGACGTACATCGTCGGAATCAAAAACAGCGTCAAAAGCGTGGAGACGCTCAGCCCGCCCACCACCGCCCGCGCCAGGGGAGCGTTAGTCTCCCCTCCGGTTCCCAAGCCGATGGCCATGGGGATCAAGCCGAAGACCGTCGCCAACGAGGTCATGAGGATCGGTCTGAGGCGGGTCCGTGAGGCGGTGACCACGGCGTCCAGCAGCAGCCGACCCTTTCTGCGCAGTACGTTCGTGTAGTCGACTAGCAAGACGCCGTTCGACACGACGATGCCGAACATCATAATGATGCCCATCATGGAGCTTGTGGAAAGGGTTGTGTCGGTAAGGAACAGGATGAGAATGACACCGGGAAATCCCATTGGGACGGCGAACATGATGATGAAGGGATCAACGAGCGATTTGAATTGGGCGGCCATCACCATGTACACGAGCATCAGCGCCAGACCGGTGGCGAACAACAGGCTTTGGAATGTCTCTCGCTGTTGTTGAATCTGGCCGGCCAGTTTGATGCTGAAACCCGTCGGCAGTTGGAGCGTTGCGAAGGCCGTTTCCAGGTCATTGGCAATGTCGCCCAGCGGACGGGTCGTCGGATTGGCCGTGATGTGGATGACGCGCTGAAAATACTTCCGATCAATCTTCACCGGCCCGGCGTTCAATTTGAGCGAGGCGACGCTCTTTAGCAGTACCGGCTCTCCGGATTTGGCGGTCAACAGAATGTTTTCCAGGTCGGTGAGATCATTCCGGTGTTTTTCGTCCAGCCAGGCGCTGATGAAGTATTCATTGCCGTTCTGTGGGTCGGTATAGATGATGGGATCGGTTTGACCGTTGCCGTTGAGGGAATACAGGACCGTATTTGCAACGTCCGCTTCGCTGATTCCAAGCAACGCCGCCTTCTCCCGATCAACCGTGACGTTCACTTCGGGATAATTTTCCTCCCGGCTCGGTTCGACATCGGTCAAGCCGGGGATTTGTTCCATGATGTCCTTCACCTGGGCAATCACACCCCGCGCCGTTTCAAAGTCGTATCCGTAAATCTCCACATCAACGGCTTTCTGTGAGCCGAAACTGGTGACCCGTTTCACGAGCCCGCCTGGATCGAAGAACATCGCGACGCCAGGGAACAGTTTAATGATCTTCGGCCTCACCTCGTTCATGACCTGTACTTGGGTTCTGTTTCGTTTGTCGGGCGGCACCAGATAGACCTGGATCGACGAGGTATGGGGACCGGTGTTGGGGTTGAACAGGGACGCCCGGCCTTGGGACAGCACGCCTGTACTTGACACGATGGTCTCCAACTCGTTGGGAGAGATCTGTTCACGAAGGACACGCTCGACCTCGGCAACCTGTTGCTCGGTTTTCTCGACCCGCTGGCCGACCGGCGCGCGCAGGACAATACGAAATTGACTCTCGTCCGACACTGGCAGAAATTCCGTCCCAAGTAAGGGTATCAGCATGAGTGAGCCGCAGAAGATCAGCAGAATGACCGTGATACAGATCCAACGATGTCCCAACACCCAACGCAACGAGTCCTCATACCCCTTATCGAGCGCGTCATAGTGCGCACGGCTCCAATCCATCATTCGAACAAACCAGCGAGGCATGGCACGATGGGCATCCTGCTCGGGTTTCAAAAACTTATAACAGAGGGCCGGTGTGACCGTGCGTGAAATAAAGAATGACGTGAATAGTGCGATGGCGATCGTGATGGTCAGGGGAATCAGCAGGAGACGGGTAATGCCGACGATGAAGAACATCGGGAGAAAGACTACGACGGTCGTCACTGTCGAGGCAAAAATCGGCATGGCCACCTCGCGGGCGGCATCCAAAATCGCATCCCAGCGCCGCGCGCCGGTGTTTAGGTGGCGCTGGATGTTCTCCAACTCCACGATGGAATCGTCGACGAGGCGGCCGATTCCGAGTGCGAGCCCTCCCAGCGTGAACACGTTGAGGGTCTGGCCGCTCAGATAGAGGACGATGAAGGTCACCAGGATGGACAGAGGAATGGAGACAGAGATGATCATCGTACTCGTGAGATTACGCAGAAAGATGAGAATGACGGCAGCGGCCAGGAGCGAGCCGTGCAGTGCCTGTTCAAACAGATTGCGGATGGACTGGCGAATGTACACGGATTGATCGAACGAAATGCCAAGGGTGACACCTGGTGGAATGCCGATCATTTTGGGAAGCGTGGCCCGCAGCGCGTCGACGACTTCGACCGTGTTGGCGGCAGGTTGTTTGTTCACGCGCAAGAGGACGGCCCTGGCTCCGTCGGTGCGGACGATGTTTGTCTGAATGTCGGAGGAATCGGCAACCGTTCCGACGTCGCGAACTCGGATGGGCTTGTCTTGGCGGTCGAGCTTGATGATCACGTCGTGGATCGGCTCAACGGTCTTGAACTGGTTGTTGGTGAACACGTTGTAGTCGAGATTGCCGGCCTTGATGTTGCCGGAGGGTAGAATGACGTTGGCGGTCTTGACGGCGTTCACTACGTCGAGGATCGAAAGGCCGCGGGCGCTGAGGAGCGCCGGATCGAGGCTGACATTGATTTGCCGGATTTTTCCACCCTCTACGGTGGCAGCGGCGACGTTGGCGATCTGTTCAATTTGAGGGGCGATTGTGTTGTAGGCCAGATCGTAGAGTGCGCGTTCGTCCAGATCCTCACTCGACACGGTGACAAAAGAGACTGGAATGTTAGAGACGTCGAACTTCACGATGAAGGGCTGCAAGATACCGGGCGGGAGGCTGTTCAGAATCTGCGTGATGCGCTGCATGACCTCCATTTGTCCGACGTTGATGTCGGCCCCCCAGTTGAACCAAATTTGAACCGCGCCGAGCCCCTGCTTCGAGAACGATTCAACGTGTTCCACGTTCGAGGCCGAGCTGACAGCCTTCTCGATCGGATAGACGACACTTTGCTCGATATCGAGGGGAGGGGCGCCCTTATAGATGACGCCGACGAAGGCGACCGGTATTTGGATTTGTGGAAACAGATCGATCGGCAGCCGCTGGAGTGATGTGATGCCGAGCACCACCATCGCGAGCGACAGCATCAAAATACCGATCCGATTGCGTAATGCGAGCAGGGTTAGCCACATAACGGGGCTGTAAGGCATGAAAGGTTAAGGGTGAAACGCGTGAGAGGAGTGATCACGTTACACCTTTTACGTTTCGCGTTTCACGGCATTCATCGGTTGCGTCTGTACCGGAGTGCCGTCGCGCACGAGGTCTTTACCGGACACAATGACTACTTCGTCGCCGGACAGACCAGTGACAATTTCAACATGGTTCTCTTTGCGGGTACCGATCTCGACGTTCACCCGCTGAGCTTTCCCATCACGAACGACGAAGACGTACTGGGCCTCCTCCAGCCGGCTTACGGCATCGATGGGAATCTGCACGGCGTCGCGATGAATCCCCACCAGTACTTCAACACGGGCGAACATGCCTCCTTTTAATCGACGATCCTTGTTCGGTAAGTCGATTTCCACCGTCATCGTACGGGTCGCACGATTCAGCGCTTGAACGACACGCGTCACGGTTCCTTCGAACACCTGGTCAGGATAGGCTTCGGCCCGTAATTCGGCTTTTTGCCCGATCGTGATCAACGGGATGTCTTTCTCAACCACTTCGATCAAGACCCGAACGGTGTTGATGTCATGCACGCTCAATATCCCGCGCGACATCGTGGAGGTACTGGCGGTGGTGCCGGTGACATAGGCCCCGGTGTCCAGATTCCGTTCGGCGACATACCCGGCAAAGGGAGCGCGAATGTACGAGTAGGCAAGATTAGTTTCCGCCTGCGCAAGGGCAACCTCCATCTGGGTGACCTGCGCGCGCAGTGATTCCAGCACGGCCACGGCAGCGTCGAATGTGACCTGCGCGTTGTCCAGATCCTGCTGCGAGACAAACTGGTTTTTGATCAGGGCCTTCATGCGATCGAGTGTGAGTGTCGCGTGGCGGAGGGCCGCCTGCTGCTGGGTTACTTTGGCATGAGCCGCGGCGAGGTTAGCCTTCGCCTGATCGACGGCATGCTGATAGTCTGTATGGTCGATCTCAATTAGGAGCTGACCGCGTTTCACGAAGTCACCTTTATCCGCGTGCAGCTTAGCAATATAACCGTCGACGCGTGAGAACAGGTTGACGACTTGGTTGGGGGTCACATCCGCCGTAAAACTGAGGCGAATCTCAAGATCCTCCTTGATGGGCGAGACGGTCCCCACTGTAATGAGATGGGCTTTGCGTTGGTCAGTCCTGTCACCGGTGGTGAGGCGGAAGGCCACCAAGGCGGCAATCACGATTGCGAGTAAGATGCCCAGGGTCAGGAGTGGATGGCGTAGGACGCAGTTCATGGGTACAACCGTCCAGTAGGAGTCGTAGGTTGAACGAGGCCGTTGAGAAACAGCGACACATATTCATTCACGGTCTCCTCGTGGGTCCGATGCATGGGCAGCCCGAAGATGTCGTGCAGAAGCCGGTGGTGGACAATGATTCCGAAGAACGCTCTGGCAGCCAACCGCGGATCGACCAGGCGAAAGGCGCCGTCCTCGATTCGTCGGCCGATGTAGTGTGCAAGCAAGTCGTAGAATATGCTGTATTGCCGCCGGAAAAACATATCGGACAACTCATGGCCCTCCAAGGCGCTGAAGAGCAGCAGCCGGAGCAGTGTTGGGTCCGCGCCCTTTCTGATGCGAGAACTGGCCAGCAATGTGAATAACCTGGCATCGTCATTGTTTCTCGCAGCTTCCTCCGCAGCTTCCCGCAGCCCCGCATAGTGCGCTTTGTCCTCAAGAATGGCGGCATACAGTGCGCGCTTGGTAGGAAAATGTTTGAAGAGCAGCGCTTCACTCACCCCGGCAGCTTTCGCGATTGCTTTTGTCGTTGTCCCCTCGAAACCGTTGGAGGCGAACAGGGAGGCCGCAGTTCCGATCAGGTTGGCCTGACGCTCCAGACCTGAGACTCGCGATGAGCGAGGTGAGGTGGTGCGAGATCGCTTCATGGTAAGTAACTGGTTACTAACCATGAAATTAGCACGCACATGTTCCTGAAGGCAAACATCCCCAGGGATTCCGGTGAACAGCGGCGATTCGAAAGATGGAGAAACAATGAGAGGGAGGTGAGGGCTACTGCCGGATGTTGGCCCAGGCTTTCTGGTATTCCTCAAAGGAATCGACTTCCATCCAGCCTTTGAAGATCGGCACGGCATCGACCCGGTGGCCCCGGTCGATGAGTTCCTGGATCATGTCGGTGAATGAGGCTTTGATGAAGCTGCCGGCTTCGTGGAAGCCGGCCGTTTTGTACTTTTCCTGTGCCGCACGGTAGGAATCTCGGAGGGCCTGTGTGCCCTTTTCGGAAAACATGGCCATACCAATAAATTCTGCATGGGCCTGTTCTCGCGGAATCTGCTGGCCAATTTTGACAATTCGATGCTCGCCCTCCGGGATGACGAAGCGCGATACATGAGCCTTGCTGGGTGGATTTGCCAGTGCGACTAGGTCCGGGTTCAGATGGGTCGGCAGGTTCCGCTGCTCCTGATCGAGCCATGCGAGATCGACGACGAGCGCGATGTCGGCTGGGCTTTTCAGCAATTTTTCAAGGACAGCCTGGTCGAAAATGATGTCGCCGTACAGAATGATGGTCCGGCCCTTCAGTTCGTTCTCGGCGCAGAAGAGGGAGAACGCCTCGCCGGTGGTTTCGTATCGGTCGTTGTCATAATAGCGGATATTGGGCAGGGAGATGGCCTCTTTCTTGTAACCCCGCACCAGGGCAATCTCTTTAATGTTGCATTCGTTGAGCGCAGTCACCTGGCGGTCCAGAATGGTTTTCCCTTTGATGTCGAGCAGGCATTTCGGCTTGTCTTCGATCAGCGGCAGCAACTGCTTTTCAAATCCGGCAGCGGCAATGACGGCGGTGATCTTTTCTCCGCCGACCGGGAGAAAGTCCCGTTCATCCTGTTCCATTTGAGGGACGCCGACGATGTCGTAGACCTCCGGGAGCGAAACGATGATGCTGTTGGCGGCACCGGGCCGTGTATCGTTCTTAATGAGTGCGAGTGTGTCTTGCATGGAACGGATCGCCGCACGCACCGGCTGATTGGCGTAAATGATGATCTTGGCTCCTGCTTCTTCCAGCTCCGCGGCGGTGGTTTGGTCGAAAATCGTCGGAACTACAACCAGCGGCACACGGCCGGACCAGGCCCTGTAGACTGTTCGAAGCTCATCGAACTTCTTCGATTTCGAATGGATCAAGACCGCGTCGGCTCCCGCCTCGGCGTAGGCTGAGGCCCGCTTTAGGGCTTCCTCTTGGCCCCAGCCTGCGATGAGCGCTTCCGTCCTGGCGATGATCACGAACTCCGGAAAAAGCTGCGCGGCCTTGGCTGCTTTGATCTTGCTGCAATGTTCTTCAATCGGGATCAATTCACGGCGGACGCCCGCATAGAAGCTGCACCGTTTGGGGTAGACGTTGTCTTCGATGCAAATACCGGCCACACCGGCCCGCTCCCGGTCGTTGACGGTGCGCATGACATTCAGCGCGTTGCCGTAGCCGGTATCGCAATCGGCGATGACGGGGATGCTTACGGCCTCGACGATATTGCGCTCGATGGCAAGTTGTTCGCTGGAGTCGATGAAACTGGCGTCGGGGATGCATTTCATCGAGGCTGAAATGGCAAAGCCGCTGGCCCAGATGCCGTCGAACCCTGCGCGTTCGATCAGGCGCGCGCTCAAGGCGTCATGGGCACCGACAATTTTTATGGCACCCGGCTTCTTCAGAGCGGTCCGGAGCTTCACGGCATTGGTCATGGCGGCCTCATCATGCGAAAGCGGCGGACCGTTGTCAATGGAAAGTTTGCGGAAGACGGGCCGAGAGAGCCAATCAGAATACCGTTGAGGGAACGTCTTCGCTCCAGCGCTCGCGCAGGGTTGCGCTCTCAATGAAGATAATGCCGCGGACCAGACTTGATTCGAAGCGCAGGGTCACCTCCGTCTGGAACCCGTGCCAGGCGTAGACTTTGATCGGGCCGACCGCGATTTGTCCTGGCGTTCGGTCGAGTGGGCCGTAGTGGGATTGCAGATACGCCAGGATCGCGTCATGAGTATCTCTTCCGCTGTAACGGATAGTCACCCGACCGAACTTGTGCCGAAAGGTGGTGAAGCGCGTGGAATCGACTGGCGTCGTGCCAAGCATCGGTGCGTGGTCCTTGCGCTCATAGGTCTGAAACCGTCCGGTATCTTCGACACTGACGAAGCGGGTATTGTCCGAAAGCGTTGCCCCCCAGAGGATACCATCGAATCCATTGGGATCGTTGAGAATGGGAACGGCTGGTGCAGGGGATCCCTGCAGCAACAGGAGGCCTGCGAATCCCGCCACAACAAGCTTCGCCCATCCTCGAAACAGGCTGAGGGACGAATCAATCCGCCGAATCAGTGATGTCATCATTGAATCGCGGCGCCAGTGTTCGGCTGTCGATGAAGATATACCCACGCTGCGTGCCAGCTTGATAGGTCAGATTGATTTCCGTGTCCGATCCGCGCCAGTTGTATTGCTGGTTGAGTCCCCGCGTCATTTGTCCGGGTACACGCTGCAACGATCCAAACTGCGCCTCGAGGAAGGTAAGCACCTCCTTGTGAACGTGCTCACCGTGGTAGTGGATCGTCACTCGCGCAAATTGATCGTTGATGGCGACGTAGAGAATACTCGCCATCTCGACGCCAGCGAAGGTCATCGGGTCAGTCTTCCGCCGGTATTCCGCAACATGGGCCGCTGACCGCGTGGTTTCCAAATCCTGGCGCGCCGTGAGTGGTGTGCCCCAGGCGATGTTCTGAAATCCCTTGGGATCGTTCACCATCGAGACGGCCCAGAGGGATGTCGTCGGATCCACGGTTCCGAGCATGAACAAACAGAGCCCGACGAATGTCGGTGGCGGGATGAAGTGTCTCATAATGTGTGCGAGCGACATGGCACGGTGATGTGCGCAAACGCTACCATGTGAATGCGGTGAACGCAACACGCCGTGCTTTCTTGCTGAAGTACAAGGCCCTAGCATATAATGCGCGGTCTTTTTACCGCCTGAGGCGCATTCATGTGAAAGCGCCGAGATACGAGCAGCAAGGAATATCAGTATGATGGACAGCGATGTGTTCGTGCAGTCGCTCCAAGATCTGGGCGTGGATTTTTTTACCGGCGTGCCTGATTCGATCCTCGGCGGCATTATCGCCGAGCTGATGAACCGCCGGCTGTATACGCCTGCGGTTCGCGAGGATGAAGCAGTGGGCATGGCGGCCGGCGCCTACATGGCTGGGAAAATGCCAGTGGTGTTGATGCAGAATTCAGGATTGGGGACGTCGCTCAATACACTGATTTCGCTGAACATGATTTATCGGCAGCCCTGCATCCTCATCGTGTCGTGGCGGGGGCAGGGCGGGAAGGATGCGCCGGAGCATCTCGTGATGGGCGAAGTCATGCCGCAATTTCTTGATACGATGAAAATTCCGCATCGAACCCTGACGGAGAAAACAGCGACCGACGATTTCAGATGGATAGCGGAGATATACAAGAAACAACAGATTCCGGTCGCGCTCCTTATCACCAAGGGCGTGGTGAAGGGGCTGCACCCATGACGATGAGGCCAGAACAAGGTACGTTAATCAGCCGGGCCCAAGCGATGGCGGCGCTGCTGGAGTTATTGACCGACCAGCCGGTCATCGTATGCAACGGGTTTCCCTCGCGCGAGGCCCAGAAGATCGCCGACCGGCCCACGCACTTTTATATGATCGGCTCGATGGGCAACGCGGCGGCCATTGCGCTGGGCGTGGCGCTGGCCAAGCCGGACAAACAGGTCGTCACATTCGATGGCGACGGCAATGTCTTGATGGGCATGGGCACGCTGGCGACGGTCGGTGCCCTGAAGCCCAAGAATTTCATCCATGTTGTATTCGATAACGAAGTATATGGGACGACCGGGAACCAGCCGACAATTTCCAACGTCGTGTCCCTGGAAAAAGTGGCGAAGGCCGCCGGCTACGTGAACACGGTCCGTGTGCTCGATCGCGATGATCTCGTGTACGAGTTCAAAGACCTGCTGAAAAAAGATGGGCCCAGTATGCTACTGATCAAGGTCAATGAGTTCCAGGAAGAGGCGGACCGGATTTTGCTCGATCCGCCGGATCTGACGAAACGGTTCATGAACGCGATTAAGGGATGAGGGGCGCGACAAGCTTCCCTTATGCTCGCTGCCTGCGCACAATCGGAATGTGCCTGGTCAATGCGCGCAGTGAAGGGAAGCCTGTCACGCCACTCTGGAGAGGAAGGAGGGAAGAGTGATTCTCCTTAACCCTGGGCCGGTCAATGTCACTGAGCGTGTGCGGCAGGCACTGCTCCGTCCCGACATTTGCCATCGTGAGTCGGAATTTACGGAGCTACTGTATCGTATCCAATCGAAGCTGCTGAAGGCGTTTGTGCCAGGGGCTGAATCAGACTATGTGGCCGTGGTTATCACCGGCTCCGGAACCTCCGCCGTCGAAGCCGCCCTGTTGTCGTCCTTGCCCCATGGCCGGCGCATGCTTATCCTCAATAACGGTGTGTATGGTGAGCGGATGTCCCAGATCATCGGCTTGCATCGTCTTGGAGTGAGTGAGCTGAAGTACGACTGGATATCGCGGCCCGATCCGGACAAGCTCCTGCTAGCGCTCCGGCAGCATCAGGAAGTGCATGTAGTCGGCATGGTCCATCATGAAACGACGACCGGGTTGCTCAATCCCGTCCATGAGATCGCTGAGATCGTCGACAATCAGAATCGTGTCTTTGTGCTCGATTCGGTCAGCGCTCTGGCGGGTGAAATGCTCAATATCGCGAAGTCGCACATCTATATGGTGACGGGTACGGCGGGAAAGTGCATCCAGGGATTTCCCGGTGTCTCCTTCGTCCTGGTACGCAAGGGGTTTGTCGAAAAGATGCGGGGGTACCCCAAGCGATCCTGGTATCTCCATCTCATGCACTACATCGACAGCGAAGGCCGAGGTACGATTCCGTTCACCCCGGCGGTTCAGGTGTACTACGCGTTCGACGAAGCGCTGAGCGAACTGCTCGAAGAAGGTGTGGCCAATCGTGTGCAGCGGTACAAGAAGATGGCGTCGCTCATCCGAGACCGTATGGCTCAGCTAGGTGTGAGAGCACTCCTGCCGCCGGATCGTCAGTCGAATACCATCACAGCCTATTATCTGCCGGAGGGCGTGTCGTACCAGACGTTGCACGACCGGCTGAAAGCCTCAGGCTACGTGATCTATTCTGGCCAGGGCAATCTGGAAAACAAGATTTTCCGCGTCGCTAACATGGGGGCGTTGACCGAAGCGCAGGTTCACGGATTTCTCGATGCCTTCGAGCAGGCGAGTAAATCCGCATGAAAGCCGTGATTCTTGCAGCGGGCGTTGGCAGGCGGCTCTGGGAGGTTACCCAACATCGGCCCAAGTGCTTGATCGAGATCGGCGGCCGGTCGTTGCTGCATCGCTACCTGGTGGGGTTGGCCGGGTTGGGCATCACGCGTGCGACCATCGTGGTCGGCTACCGGCAGGAAATGATCCGCGACGCAGTTGCAGGTGAGGACTGCGGCGTCAAAGTAGACTTTCTGGTCAACGATCAGTTCCACCGTGGCAGCATCTCTTCGCTCTGGATCGCCCGTACGGCCCTCGACGACGATGCGATTGTGATGGATGCCGATGTGCTGTTTCACCACCATGTTCTCCAGCGGCTGGTGGAGTCGCGACATGAGAATGCGCTGCTGATGGACGAAACCGTCACGCAGACTGGTGAGGAATGCATGGTCGTGGTGGCGGGAGGACGGGTCATCGCCCTCTCGAAGAAGATGCCGGAGCAGTACGATTACGCCGGTGAGGGCGTGGGATTCTTACGGGTGCGGCACGCCGATACGCCTCATCTGGTGGCGTCGCTTCAGTCCCATGTCGATCAGGGTTCGTGGAATATGGAGTACGAGGACGCGCTGCTAGAATTTTTCCACACTGTCAAGGTTGGCCATGAAAAGATCGGCGGCCTGCCCTGGACGGAGATCGATTTCGTCGAGGATGTAAAGAAGGCGGAATTGGACGTTTTACCGAAATTATGAGAGATTCTTGAACAAGGTTGTGAGTCGAAGATTGAGGCAGAGATTTCTGCGATGAATGAGAGCGTCTTACAGAAGCGAGTCGAGATCCCCGGATTGACCACGGCTGTCCTGCTGCCTTCGGTCGGGATGTTCGCCGAGTCAAGCGAGCACCGAGTGAGTGCGATCGGGCCCTTGACCAGTGTCGTCGGGATCGGGCTGTTTCAACGAACCGTCCTCACATTACAACGGGCGGGCATTCGCCAATTGATCGTGCTGGCCGGTCCGGAAGAGGATCAGCTCAAGCAGGCGTTGGGACATGGGCCGCGCCTGACGATTTCGGTGCGTTGGATGCCCCTCCGGGAGTTTCCGCTAGACGATCCGAGGACGTGGGAATTTTTGGCGGCAGAAGTCCGCGGCTTCGCACTGGTGACGGGGGTGAGCGCGATCTTCTCGCGAAGCTTGGTCGAACGGTTGCGGCACGAAGTGCGGGACGGTGAAGCCATCATGGTTGCGCAGACGGCGCCGCGGCAATTTAACGATCTGTTGGCAGGGGGGCTTCGGTTGAAAGTCGAGTCGGATCGGTTCACGTCGTTCGTTCCATCGCACTTTGACGATTCGGCACTACGTGCAGCAGAATTGGTGGTCTTGCCGGCCAGTCTCATGAATGCGGCAGGCCAGGGTACGTCTGAGCAAGATCGGCCGCCGATCCGCCGTTGGCTGGAACAGGCAGCGGTAGATGGCCGCGTGCGGGTGATCGCGGCGGAGGACAAGCATGGGGCCTGGTATCAGGACGTCAGCACGCTAGCTGATGTGTCTGTGGCTGAAAAGAAGCTGTTCAATTCACTCAAGGGCGACTCCGAAGGCTTTGTCGATCGGTATTTCAATCGCAAACTCTCGCGCTGGTTCACACGCCTGTTCCTCGCTGTCGGGTTCTCGCCCAATTCCGTGACGATCGTGGCCTCGTTGATCGGGTTTGTGTCGGCTGCAGGATTCGGCATGGGAACGTATGCAGCGGGTGTGGCGGCGGCGCTGTTGTTTCAATTGGCGGCGGTCATCGATTGTTGCGATGGCGAGGTGGCGCGTCTGACGTTCACTGAGTCGCCGTTTGGCGCGTGGTTCGACCTTGCCATGGACAACGTCGTGCACATGGCCATCTTCGCTGGCATCGCCGCCGGACTCTACACGGCTCAGGTTGGAGAGCCGGGGGCCTGGAAGCCATTGGCCTGCGGAGCGGTGGCCGTGCTGGGGAATGGGTTGTCGTTTCTGTTGGTCGAGCGAGCGCGGAAAATTAAGTTGGCCAGTGGATGGCGCACGCCGGAACATGCGGCTTGGGGGGATTTCATGTTGAAGAATGTCGCCAGCCGTGATTTCTCGGTGTCTCTGGTGCTCTTTGCGCTGTTAGCCGTACTCGACTGGTTCCTCATGTTTGCGGCCGCCGGCTCGCTGATCTTCGCCTGTGTCATGCTGTGGGTGATTCGCCCCTCTGCCGTAGCTGTGACCAAATCATGAGTCGCTGAACCCGCGTGCTTCGCTATTTCCTACTCGCGCTAGGTCTGACCGTCCTCGGTCTCCTTGTTTGGCATATCGGCCCCGACAAGATCTATGAGGCGGCGTTTCGGCTCGGTCCGCTGGCGTTGCTGGCCGTCTTGATTCCGTCCTTCTTGATGTATGCCATCGAGGCCTATGGCTGGAAGGTCGTTCTGGGCTCGTCTGCCCAAGCCATTCCCTTTTGGCGGCTGATGGCCATTCGCACCGCCGGCGAAGTTGTGAACATGACGACGCCGACGGCCTACTTGGGTGGCGAACCGCTCAAAGCGTATCTCCTCAAGAAATACAACGTCCCGATTGCGGAGGGAGCTGCGTCCGTCGTCATTGCGAAGACCACCATGACTCTTGCCGAGGTATTCTATATTCTCGTTGGGATCGCTCTAGGGTTTGTGCTTCTGGGGATGGGAACCTCGGCAGGACAAACGGTGACGGCCGCGTTATTGAGTGTAGGGGTACTGGTGTGCTCAATCGCGGGATTTGTATTTATCCAGCGGCGTGGACTATTCATCTCAATCCTGAGTCTGGTGAGGAAACTGAGGCTGCGAATTGGGTTTTTGGAATCGAAAAAAGCGCATCTGCTTTCGATCGACCGGACAATTCAGGATTATTACACCCACCACCAGCAGGCTTTTTATGCCTCGATCGGCTTGTATTTTTTGGGCTGGATGGCCGAATCCATCGAGGTCTTCATCATTCTGCATTTTCTTGGTGAACCGACCAGCATCTTGTCGGCTTTCTCCATCGGCGCCCTCGCCGTATTTATCAAGGGAGGAAGCTTCTTCATTCCCGGGAGTTTGGGGGCCCAAGACGGAGGCAATGTCTTACTCCTCCAGGCCTTCGGCTACAGCGATGTCACAGGGCTGACGTTCGCTCTGTTAAGGCGCTTTCGGGAATTGGTCTGGATCGGAATCGGTTTGCTCTGTTTGGCGATGGTGGGAAAAGGCGCAACACATCAGGAGGTAGAATAAGATGCGCCACATGTCAGTGTTCAAGCATATCTTCTGGATCTTTCTCGCCCTTCTCGCCGCCATTGCGTTCGCCTTCGTCGCCGGTGTCGTCAATCCCCATGAAAAAGTGAACGGGCTCTGGTTGGTCGTGGCAGCGGGGTGTATTTACACCTTAGCCCATCGGTTTTACGGACGCTGGATCGCTAGGCAGGTCGTTGAGCTGAACAACCAGCGCGTGACTCCAGCAGTGCGGTTGAACGACGGGGTCAATTTTCACCCGACCAACAAGGTGGTACTCTTCGGCCATCACTTCGCGGCGATTGCCGGAGCAGGGCCGTTGCTGGGTCCGGTGCTGGCGGCGCAGTTTGGCTTCATGCCCGGGTTTCTTTGGTTAGTGATCGGCGCGGTGCTGGCAGGAGCGGTACAGGATTTCATCATCCTCGTAGCTTCAATGCGGCGCAACGGGCGCTCGTTACCTGAAATTGCGCATGATGAACTTGGATCGATCACAGGGACAGCCACGGCTGTTGCCGTCCTGTTTGTTGTGGTGGTGGCGTTGGCCGGGCTCGGCTTCGCGGTGGTGAACGCGCTCTATCATAATGCTTGGGGGACGTTCACGATTGCGATGACAATCCCCATCGGCTTGATCATGGGTTTTTATCTCCAGAAGCTTCGCCCTGGCGCGGTGGCGGAGGTGTCGGTGTTGGGCGTGGTGCTGCTGATCGCGACGGTGTTGTTCGGTCGAGTGGTTGCACAGTCGTCCTATGCCTGGCTGTTTGAATTCGACCGACCGGCGTTGGTGTGGTTGCTCGCCGGCTATGGCTTTCTCGTGTCGGTGCTACCTGGCTGGATGCTGCTGGTGCCGCGCGGGTATTTGAGTACGTTTATGAAACTGGGCGTGGTGTTTCTGCTCAGCTTTGGGGTGATCCTCATGGCGCCGACGATTGAGATGCCGCGGGTGACGGCCTTCGCGGACGGTGGGGGGCCGATTATTCCTGGTACGCTCTTCCCGTTTCTCTTCATCACGATCGCCTGTGGGGCCGTGTCGGGCTTTCATTCGCTGGTATCATCCGGGACGACGCCGAAGATGATCGAGCAGGAGTCGCAGGCGGTGGTGGGCTATACGGCGATGTTGTTGGAAAGCTTTGTCGGGGTGATGGCGCTGATCGCAGCCTCAGTGTTGATTCCCGGCGACTATCTGGCGATCAATACGACGTTGAGTACCGAAGCGCTGGCGGCCATGGGCTTTGCGCCGTCGCGCATCGCAGAACTGTCACAAATGGTTGAGGTAGATGTAGCTGGACGCCCTGGCGGTGCCGTGTCCTTGGCGGTCGGCATGGCTTCGATCTTCGCGGCGCTGCCCGGCATGTCGGGGTTGATGGCCTATTGGTATCAATTTGCGCTGGTCTTCGAGGCGCTGTTCATTCTGACGACAATCGATACGGGGACACGTGTGGCGCGCTATCTCATTCAGGAGATGGCGGGGCGGATCTATGCGCCGTTTCGCCGAATCAATTGGCTGCCTGGTGTATTGCTCAGCAGTGGGTTGGTGGTAGGGGCCTGGAGTTATTTGATTGGGACAGGGAATATCTCGACGATCTGGCCAATGTTTGGCGTGGCGAATCAGCTGCTCGGGACATTGGCACTCTGCATCGGGACGACGGTGCTGATCAAGATGTGGAAGTCACCCTATCTGTGGGTGACGGCAGCGCCGATGTTATTCGTGGGTGTGATTACGCTGACCGGCTCGTATGAGATGTTCTGGATGTTTTTGAGAAAAGCTGGGGCATCGGCGACGGGGCAGGCCTTTGCGTTGTATCTCGACGCGGTACTGGTGGCGGTGGTGGCAGTGCTGGGTTTGATTGTCTTGAGCGACGGAATGAGACAGTGGTATGGCTATGTGATTTTGAAGCACCCGTTTACGTCGAGTGAGGTGGTGGTGATGGCAGGAGGAGGATCGGCGGGGCGGGCACAGACGGCGATTTGCTGTGATGATGACAGGCGGTTCAAGTTGCCGCATGGGACAGGGTGTTGTTGAGGGAGCGTGGAAATGGAATGGTGCCCGGATTGGTTTCTTGCTCACCGAGTGCACACGCAGTGAAACCAATCACAGGTGCTATTCCAGTGAGGGGAAGATTGCACATTGGGAGATCGACTAAGCGTGCCTTGATAGAGACGGGATAAACAAGGGGGAGAATGTGGCTGATCTGTTTTCGTTCGATGTGGTGTCGGAAGTGAATATGCAAGAGTTGAAGAACGCGCTGGATCAGGCGAGGAAGGAGATCAAGCAGCGGTTCGACTTCAAGGATTCGAAGACGGAGATTACATTGAAGGAGAAAGAGAAGGAATTAGTGGTGGTGTCGGACGATGAGTACAAGCTGAATGCGGTGCAGGAGATCATCAAGCTCAAGTGCGTGAAGCGCGGGGTGTCGCTGAAGGCATTCACGCAAGGCACAATCGAGCTGGCGTTGAGCGGTACAGTGCGGCAGATCGCCAATATTCAGAGCGGGATCTCGTCGGAGAAAGCCAAGGAGATTACGAAGACGATCAAGGATTCAAAGTTGAAAGCCCAGGCGCAGATTCAGGGTGAGCAGGTGCGGGTACTCAGTAAAAGTAAAGACGAACTGCAGTCGGCGATCGTATTCTTGAAAGGAAAAGACTTTGGGATTGACTTGCAGTTTACGAATTACAGGTAACAGAGTGGTGTGATGGGGGCGAGGCGGCGGGGATTATTCCTGTACTCGCCACCGCGCACGTAGCATCAATCTATCGTTCAATCGTGGGCTGTGCTTGGTGGATGTGCGTACATGGAATGATTCCTGCTGCCCCTCTTAAGATGCACACGATGGCAAAGGTCCTCCTCCTGCCGTTTCTACTTCTCGTCTCTCTCTTCGGCTGCAATCGCAGCGACCCGATGGTTGTCATTCAGCTCCATCCCAAGAACCCCGACATCATCTACGTTGCCACGAACGACTACATTTATAAGACACGGGACGGCGGTCGGACTTGGACGAATCTGTCACGCGGCATGAGCCATTCGCGCGTCATTTCAATGGCGATCGATCCGGTATATCCGGCGACGGTCTATGCCGGGACAAAAGGCGACGCGGTCTTTAAGAGTCACGACGGCGGGCAGCGGTGGATCTCGATGCGCACGGGGTTGGATGATGCGACAATTACTTCGGTCGTCAACCAGTTTCTCTTCGATCCAACCGACAATCAGCATCTGTATCTTGCGACGACGATGGGTGTGTATGAAACAAAGAACGGTGGAGAGAATTGGTCTAAGCGGATGGACGGCATGAAGGAAGTACTCATGGTCGTGACGCTTGGTATGGATCCAACGAGGAGACAGATTCTGTATGCAGGCACAAGTGGTGGCGTGTATAAGTCGGTTGATCAAGCCGGTCATTGGGAGAAAGTGAATAACGGATTGGTGCCGCCGGGGATGCTGAAAACGTCACGTGCGCTGAATGTGACGTCGATCCTGGTCGATCCCTTCGAGCCGAACACGGTGTATGCCGCAACGCTGCGCGGGCTCTATAAGACCCTCGACGGCGGCCAGGCATGGCAGCGGATCGGTGCATCACTGTCTGATCAAATGATCATCGGGATGGTGTTGGATCGCGCTAGGAGAAACGTGATTTATCTCGCCGGACGCGATGGTGTGCATTGCAGTGATGATGGCGGGATGACATGGAAGACGCTAAATAACGGACTTGCGACGACCAATATCCGATCGATCGCACAGAGCGAGACGGATCCGAACCTGTTTTATGTTGGCACTAACGGCAGTGGTTTGTATCGCAGTATCAATTCAGGTGAAATGTGGGAGCCGATATCGACTGTGTTGGAGGGGTGACCCCGGCGGCGCTTCGTGTTGAAGTCTGAATCTCGGCTGAAGGGACCAACTTCTCGGTGTTGAATGGTCGAAGCGCCCTCATGGTTTTGCGCGTTGTCGATTTCGAAACCGGTACTGCTGGGCATGGGGTGCCTTGAAGATCTGTTTCGGGCCGATGGGACAATTGGCTGTCGTGAATGTCATCTCCTCGGCGAGGACGGAGCGATTCTCCGACATTGCTATAAGGGGACATGAAGGCGCCGATATCCGCACTGAAGTTGGCATTGAATTTTGTGTCTTCGATGTCTCCGCCGATGCGGAAGCGCAACATGATGTTTTGAGTTTCCATACCTGTGGGCGCGGCTGACGGAGGCTTTTGGGAGGAAAGCTCTTTTCTGATCGCCTCTTCTTCGTCGTGCAGCTGTTGTTTTACCCGGCCGTTTCGCTCGTAGTCCACACGCTCAAGTTCTTGGTGCGTGTCCTTCAATTTATTTAGACGATTCCTGAACGAAAATAACTCATTTCTTGCGCGAGCCACCGCGCGGACAATCTTGCTGAGCGTATATTGGCGAGCAAAGGTTTTGAGCTTCGGCGCGGCGCTGGCTCTTTCACCGAGTCCCCCGCTTCCCGACCTCAAAACCGGCCGAATTGAAGACGCTCTTTTTCTGGACGGACTGTAAGATGTGATTGGCTTCGTTGATCAGATCGACGATCGCTTCCAGTGCGTCGTCAGGGGGGACGCAGCAGGACAGGAAGTTCCGATAGCGCTCCGAGAACTTTGACGCGTCAGTCTGTAGATCTACAATTTTGATTGGGTCACGATCCGGAGCGTCATAGCCCTGTTTCCTGGCGCTCTCTCAAAACAGTTCACTCGCGTGCTGGTCGTACAGCGGTTTGCAGACGGCCCGTTTTTTCGTCGAGAGTTGCTAATCCTGATTCTTCCCGGGACACCAATAGATTGAAGTCGGTACATTCAGTGGATTGTCAGGGTTGAATTCTTTTGCCTGCGCTGTCCTCGGGATCACGCCAAACCCAGAGAGAGCCTATGACCAGTGCGATCGAGAGAACTCTCGATGTGAGTGGGCGTGGTGTGCGTATGCCGTCATTCTCTTGCTCTTGCCCAAGCCTAAAGAAGTCAATGAAAGCTAATAATTGGGCGAAGGGAAAACCCTCCATAAACACCAGTCAAATAAAAGAAATTCTCCGAAAAATTCCCATTGACAACAAGATTTACGAGAGTATACTCCCGTCTATGTGGGGGGAAGTGGAGTTAAGTGGGTAATAAAGAAAATGGGACTGAGCCATCAGCAAGTACTAAACAAAGAAATATTACAATGGCTTATATATGAAAAACCCGGGATGATCTTGGATTGTACGGTGGGATATGGTGGGCATGCTGAAACGATTTTGGATAGTTTTGGTCCGGCTACAAAGCTGATTGGATTGGATCAAGATTCTCGGGCAATCGCATTTTCACAAGAGCGGCTGAAGAGATTTGGCGAGCGAGTGGTGCTGATAAGGGGAAATTTTGAGCACGTGAAACACCATCTTGAGAAAATCGGGGTATCGAAAGTGTCAGGTGTACTTTTCGATCTTGGTGTGTCATCGCCTCAGTTGGATGATCCTGCCCGCGGGTTCAGTTTCACGCAAGACGGACCGCTCGATATGCGCATGGACCAAACAGCCGAGATGGCGGCGGCGGATTTCGTGAATCGCTGCGCGGAGCAAGAACTGGCCGACATCATTTTCCAATATGGAGAGGAGCGCTATTCACGGCGTATCGCGCGCGCAATCGTGCGTGAGCGGGAACATCGGCCGATCGACACGACGGGTGCGCTTGCGTCTCTTGTTACTGGAGCCGTGCCATTTGCGTATCGGCATGGACGGATTCACTGTGCGACTAAGACATTTCAAGCGCTTCGAATTGCCGTGAATCGGGAGCTTGAACGGCTGGAGCCGTCCCTTCGGGATGCCGTCGAGCTCCTGGCGCCAATGGGGAGGATTTGTGTGATCTCGTTTCACTCTCTTGAAGATCGTATTGTGAAGCACACCTTTCGATCGTTGGCGCAAGGGCTTGCCGCGTACCTGTCGGTACTCACGAAGAAACCAATTCTTCCATCTGAGCAGGAGTGCCGGGAGAATCCTCGGGCTCGGAGCGCGAAGCTGCGGGTGGCCGAACGGTTGTCGGAAAGGATGGCTGCATGAGACTGCTGGCGATGTGCACGGGGCTGTGTCTGGTATTTCTGTTCGTGTGGGAACGGGTGGATATGGTGCGAGTGGGGTATCAGGTCGAGCGGCTCAAGCAGGAAAAGACGGTCCTTGAGCGCGAGCGCAACCAGCTGCACATCAAGGTCTCCTCGCTTAGTGCTCCCGATCGGGTTGCCAAGATCGCGACGGAACGCCTTGGCATGGCACCATCTCAGAGGGGGCAGGTGATTGTGGTGCGAGTCGGGCCTTTGATGGCGCCGTCCATGCAAAGTGCTCCAGTGGAACTTCGGGTCGCCAAGCAAGAACCAGTTGATGTGAGGAGATAGTGGCTGGATCTCTTCAGCATTATCGTCGCTATGTGATGCTGCTGGTGTTTCTCGGCGGGTTTGGCATTGTCCTGTTCCGCTTAGTGACGCTTCAAGTTTTGCAGGCCGCTGAGTTGACGGTGAAAGCGGACCGTCAGCATCAAAAAACCATGCTGTTGGAAGGAGCTCGGGGCGCCATCGTCGATCGCAATGGAAAGGTGCTGGCGATGAATCTGGAAGTGCCGTCCGTTTTCGGCGTGCCAACCGATGTGGACAGCCCGGCCCAAACGGCGCGTCTGCTCTCACCGGTGCTCGATGTTCGGGTGAGTGAGTTGGAGCAGAGGCTGCGCCAAAATCGCCACTTTGTGTGGTTGGCGAGAAAGCTGGACCCTGAGCAGGGACGGTGGTTCGATCGCACGCGAGTCGAGGGGATCGGTGTGGTCATGGAAGGGCGTCGGTTTTATCCCAAGGGCCCCCTTCTTTCCCATCTCTTGGGCTTTGCGGGAATGGACGGTCAGGGGTTGGAGGGTATCGAACGCCGATATGACTCAGACTTGCAGGGAGAGAAGCAGATCATAGTCGCACAGCGTGATGCAAAAGGTCGCACGGTGTTTTTGAAGGGGCAGCAAGCTGAACAGGTCCCTGCATCTGGCCATCGACTCGTACTCACGATTGACGAAGTGATTCAGTACATTGTGGAAAAAGAATTGGACAATGCGGTTGCCCGCGTACAGGCAAAGTCCGGGACGATGATCGTGATGGAGCCAAATAGTGGTGCTCTATTGGCGTTGGCGAGCAGCCCTCGTTTTGATCCCAACGTCCTCTCCAATTTGAGCCCGGACCGTTGGCGAAATCGCGCATTGACCGACGCCTATGAGCCTGGCTCCACCATGAAAGCAATCCTGGCCGCCGCGGCCATTGAAGAACGGGTGATGGAACCCGAGACCCTGGTATTCGGGGAGCAAGGGAGCATGGCCATTGCAAGTACGGTCATTCACGATCATGAAAAACACGACTGGTTGACGTTTGCGCAGGTCATTCAAAAGTCCAGCAATATCGGGGCGGCCAAGGCCGGCATGGCACTGGGGGATCAGCGCTTGCACCAGTATCTCCAGACCTTCGGATTTGGGGCGCAAACGGAGATTGATCTTCCAGGGGAGGCGACAGGGTTGCTGAAAAACTTCAAAACATGGGGCCGGCGAACCGTGGCTTCCATCTCGATGGGGCAAGAGATTGGTGTCACGTCGATGCAAATGGTCACGGCAATTGCGGCGATCGCCAATGGGGGAAAGCTGATGAAGCCCTACATCGTGTCGGAAATCCGTGACGCCCAGAACCAACTGAAGCGCCAGATCCTTCCTCAAGTCAGACGGCGAGTAATTTCGCAGGAGACGGCGCGTGCTGTAACCACGATTCTTGAAGGAGTCGTCACTGAAGGAACGGGGGGAAGGGCTGCGATTAACGGATTTCGTGTTGCCGGAAAGACCGGCACTGCGCAGAAGATCGATCCACGCACCAGAGCCTATTCGGATTCCAAGTTCGTTAGTTCCTTCGTGGGGTATGTACCGGCGGACAATCCACAATTGGCCATGATTGTGGTGATTGATGAACCACAGGGAGAGGCATGGGGTGGGGCTGTGGCAGCCCCCGTCTTCAATCGCGTTGGTCAGCAGGCGTTAAGTTACCTGGGTGTTTCATCCTCGGAGCCGGTCAAGCTGGCGATGGCGGCGGGCGGGCCATAGTCGACGCGTAATGGGATCGTCATGACGTTTGCATCGATGCTTCAGGCGCTTCAAGGACAGGTGGCGATCATCGAAGGCGCAGGCGATCACACCATTTCGGTGTATGCCGTCACAGACGATTCACGCTCAATCCAGCCTGGGAGTGTGTTCATCGCGGTACAGGGTGAGCGAGTGGATGGGCATCGTTTCATTCCAGCGGCAGTGCAAGCTGGGATGGCAGGTCTGGTTTCGCAGCAACCGGTGGAGAAGCTCTCGGTTCCATTTGTCCGTGTGGTGGACTCCCGCAAGGCACTAGGTTTGCTGGGGAGCCGTTTCTACGGAGAGCCGTCGTCCCAGATGCGCATGATCGGCGTGACAGGGACGAATGGAAAGACGACGACCACGTATGTGTGCAAGGCCTTATTGGAAGCATTGGGCCAGCGGGTCGGGCTGATCGGGACGATAGGGTATCAGATTAGCGAGAAGACTATTCCAGCCTCGCATACGACGCCGGGCGCGCTCGAGTTGCAACAACTCCTCACTCAAATGGTGGCAGACAACTGTACCGTGGTTGTCATGGAGGTCTCTTCCCATGCCCTCGCCCAGGAACGCGTCGCCGGCTGCGAATACGACGTCGCGGTTTTTTCCAATTTGACGCAGGATCATCTCGATTTTCATAAGACCATGGACGAGTACTTCCAGGCGAAGTTGCGGCTCTTCACCGGATTGAGCCAAACGCGCAAGTCCAACAAGCGGGCCATTCTGAACGTGGACGACCCGATGGGGCAACGCATCAAAGAATTATGCCCAGCCCCGGTCTGGACATACGCGCTGAAAACTCAAGCGGATCTTCGGGCGGAGCATGTGCGGCTATCGTTGGGGGGAACTACCTTTACGGCGGCGACCCCAGCAGGGTCCTTCCCGGTCGAGAGCCATCTGGTGGGTGAGCACAACGTCTACAATTTGTTGTCCGCGATTGGCGTTGCGCTTCACGAAGGGGCGACGCCGGATCAGGTACGAGCAGCGGTGGGGCAAGTGAATAATGTGCCGGGGCGATTCGAGCGTGTAATGGCGGGGCAGCCGTTCACCGTCGTGGTCGATTACGCCCATACAGAAGACGCGCTGGTCCGGCTGCTGACAGCCGCGAAGGTCTTGAAAACCGGACGCCTCATCACCGTCTTCGGCTGCGGCGGAGACCGTGACCGTGGCAAGCGGCCCCAAATGGGAAAGGCGGCCGTGCGGTATAGCGATGTCGTTGTCTTGACGTCGGACAATCCCAGAACGGAGGACCCGCTTTCCATTTTGCAAGAAGTGGAAACCGGCGTGGCTGAGGCGCTGAAAGAGCATCCGCACGTCGAGTATCGAAAAGTGACTGACCGGCGGGAGGCGATACAAGCGGCAGTAGAAGAGGCTCGCGCTGGCGACATGGTGTTAATTGCGGGCAAGGGTCATGAAGATTATCAGATCATCGGGACGCAGAAGATCCATTGGGACGATCGTGAGGTGGCGCGTGAAGCCATCGAACGGTGCAGGGCCCGTGCGTAGTGTGGCCGGAGTGTCATAGGGAATTCGCATGCCGCTATTTACCATCGAAGAATTACGAGAAGTGATCAGCACCAAAGTTTTGGCCGGCAAGACGTTTGAGTGGATGAAGCAGCCCATCCGATGGATCGGCTTGGACAGCCGGTTAATTCGCCCAGGGGATCTCTTTTTAGCAATGAAGGGGGATCGCTTCGATGGACATGACTTTGTCGGGGCGGCGTTGTCGCGAGGAGCTGTGGGAGCGATTGTTCACGATGCGTACCCTGTGGGAGCGCTCGCCGTCAAACCAGTGGCGAAGCAAACCGTGCCGTTTATTTTGGGTGTCCGAGATCCGTTATTCGCGTACCAACAGCTTGCGACTCACCATCGGAGTCGGTTTGCTATACCTGTTGTGGCTGTGACAGGAAGCAATGGCAAGACGACCACGAAAGAAATGGTCGCGAGCGTGATGGCCCATCGATGGAAGATTCTCAAGACGGAGGGGAATCTCAATAATCGTATCGGAGTTCCGCAGACCCTCTTTCGCCTCAATGGGCGTCATGAAGGGGCAGTCATCGAGATGGGGGTCGATCGGGTTGGCCAGACGATCAGACTCTGCGAAATGGTCAGGCCCACCATTGGCGTCATTACCAACATCGGTCCAGATCATTTGGAATTCTTCGGAAGCATGGAGGGATCGGCGCAGTCGAAAGCGGAGTTGCTCGACTGTATTCCAGTCGGAGGTACGGCGGTCTTGAACGCGGATGATCCCTACTACGATTACTTGGCGTCGAGGGCTCGATGTCACGTGCTGTCCTTTGGCCTGTCCTCGAAAGCTGATGTCCGCGCTATAGATGTGAAATCCGATGGACGCAACGGCTCGATCTTTCGTTTGCTATTTTTGGGGAAGGTGCGGCACACCATCGTCCGCATTCACGTGCAAGGAACTCATAACATCAGCAACGCGCTGGCTGCAGCGGCGGTCGGGGTTGTGCTCGGTCTTCCGGCTGCAGTCATTGCGCAGGGGCTTTCCCGGTTTCGTCCTGCGGCGATGCGGTCGCAGATCTTTGTCAGCCACGGGATTACGGTCATCAACGATTGCTACAACGCGAATCCGGCCTCGATGAAGGCGGCCGTCCAGCTCCTGGTGCAGCGGGGAGAAGGTCGGAAGAAGATCGCCGTGCTGGGCGACATGCTGGAGTTGGGGGCTAATGCCGTCTCGTTGCATCAGGAAGTCGGCGTCTTCGTGGCGCAGCAGGGCATCGATCAGCTCATTGCCTGTGGCACGTTGGGTAGGAGTTTGGCAGAAGGTGCAACCCGAGCAGGGTTCGATCGGGAGCACATTATCCTGGCGCCAGAGGCCTCATCGGCGGCGGCCGCCGTGAAAGCAGTCGTGAAGCCCGGAGATGTCGTCTTGGCGAAGGCATCGCGCGAGATGAAGCTGGAGCAAGTGGTTCACGCATTGCACGAGACAAAGCGCGTGGCGAAGAAGGTATCGTAATCGGCAGTGTGTGTGGTCCTGGTCCAGAGGCGCCGGACACGGGAATCGTCACAGACTATGCTCTACAACTGGCTCTATCCCCTGCATACGGAGTTTTCGTTCCTGAACGTCTTCAGGTATCAGAGCTTCCGCATTATTTACGCCGCCGTGACCGCATTCTTGATCGCATTCGTCCTGGCGCCGTCCATGATCCGGAAGCTCCAAGAGATTAAGTTGGGGCAGCAGATTCGCGATGACGGGCCGAAGCAGCATCTGGCTAAAAGCGGCACGCCGACAATGGGCGGAATCCTAATCATCTTCGCGGTCACCCTATCCACTCTGCTATGGGCCGACATCTCGCAGCCGATTATTTGGCTGGTGCTCGGCGCCACACTGGGATTTTTCGCCATCGGATTCGCGGACGACTATCTCAAATTCGTGAAAGCCCAATCAAAGGGGTTGACGCCACGGCAGAAATTTACGGCTCAAATGTGTGTCGCGTTGACTATCGCGCTCGTTCTGTATTTTTTGCCTGGATACAGCACGAAGCTCAGCGTACCTTTCCTTAAATCGTTTACGCCGGATCTCGGCTGGTTCTACGTCGTCTTCGCGGTACTCGTCATCGTTGGCAGTTCGAATGCCGTGAACCTCACGGATGGTCTCGATGGGCTCGTGGTCGGTCCAATTATGATCGCCGCCTTCGCGTACACCGTGGTGACGTATGTGACGGGTCACCGATTGATGTCGGAGTATCTCTTGATTCCTCATATCGATGGAGCGGGAGAGCTGGCGGTGTTTACCGCCGCGATCCTGGGATCAAGCCTGGGATTCCTGTGGTTCAACACTTATCCGGCATCTGTGTTCATGGGAGACGTAGGATCGCTTCCCCTTGGCGCGGCGCTTGGAACGGTGGCGGTCATCAGCAAGCACGAGCTGCTGCTGCTCTTGGTCGGCGGGGTCTTTGTGATTGAGGCGGTGTCGGTCATCTTTCAAGTCCTCTCGTTCAAGTCGAGGGGGAAACGCATCTTTTTGATGGCGCCGCTTCATCACCATTTCGAAATGAAGGGCTGGGAAGAGCCCAAAGTCGTGGTGCGTTTATGGATCATCGCGATTCTGTTGGCGCTGCTGAGCCTCAGTACACTTAAGTTGCGGTGATGCCATGGTGAGTATGGAGAGGATGAAGCTGGCGGGAAGTAGGGTTACAGTAGTGGGGCTCGCGCGAAGCGGTGTGGCGTCAGCTCGTCTGTTGCAGGCGGTGGGTGCGTTGGTCACTGTGGCCGACAAGAAGGAACCATCGCAATTGGAGCGGATGCTTGAGCAGCTGGACCGGTCCCATGTAACGATGAATCTGGGCGATAGTTATGAGTCAGCGTTGGAGACCGCCGATCTCGTGATCATCAGCCCAGGGGTTCCGTATCGCATGGACGCGTTGGAGCGTGTTCGCCGTCGAGGGGTGAAGGTATTGAGCGAGCTGGAGCTCGCGTCGCGATTTCTCTCGGCGCCAATCCTGGCCGTGACCGGCACCAACGGGAAGAGCACCACAGTGACGTTGATCGGCAAGATGTTGCAGCGCAGCGGCAAGCGTGTGTTCGTGGGTGGGAATCTGGGGACGGCGCTTAGCGAAGCGGCCGGAGAGGTTCTGCATGCGTTCCAAATGGGACGCCCCGATCCGTTCGATCTGCTGGTCGTCGAAGTGTCCAGCTTTCAGCTCGAGACGGTGGAGCAGTTTCACCCGTGGATCGCCGCGATTCTCAATGTCACCGTGGACCATCAGGACCGGTATGACTCGATCGAAGAATATGTCGCGGCCAAACATCGGATCTTCGAGAATCAAACCGCATCCGATTATGCCCTTTTCAATCTGGACAATGCACGAGTAGCGGCGCTTAGGCACCATGTGAAGGCTAGAGTCCTCGGGTTTACGAAAACGCCATCCTTGCCGCCTGATGTGGCTGGCGGAACCTATCTTAATGGTGATCGGATCATGACGACCGTTACCGGCGGGTGTCAGGAAGTGTGCCGGCGTGGCGAGATCAAGATCAGCGGCCACCACAATGTCGAGAATGTAATGGCGGCAACGACATACGCGTTGTTGAGCGGATGTCCGCTGGACGCGATTCGATCGGTGCTCGGTGAGTTTCCAGGATTGGAACATGCGCTGGAAGTCGTCCGGGATCGGCGCGGGGTGCGCTTCGTCAATGACTCAAAGGGGACCAATGTGGATGCTACCCTGAAGGCACTGGAGAGTATCGAGCAGCCGATTTGGCTCATCGCCGGAGGACGAGACAAGGGGGGCGATTTTTCACGGCTTGCTCCAGCCATTCGTCGACGAGTTAAGCGGCTGGTATTGATCGGCGAAGCCGCGCCGCTGATCGCCGAGGCCGTGCCGGACTATTCGGCTATCGACCGGGCGGGGACGTTGCGCGAGGCGGTTGAGCTGGCTGCTGCCGGAGCGGAAGCAGGTGAGGTGGTGCTCATGTCGCCGGGGTGCGCGAGCTTCGACATGTTCGCCGATTATCAAGACCGGGGACGCCAGTTCAAGGCGCTCGTCAACGGCTTGCCATGACGATGCGTCCCGTCGATGCGGGCATCGACTTGATGTGAGGGTCGATGACGGATGGATTCAACGAATTGAGGATGGAAAATGTCACGGAGATCGGAAGAAACGCTGACGCTGCCCTGGATGCCGGCCAGCCCGCGTCCTCCGAAACGGGCGGTGATGGATCATACTCTGCTGGGAATTACAGTCATTCTGGCACTGATCGGCTTGGTCATGGTGTTCAGCGCAAGCGCCGTTGTCGCAGACAATCGATTCCACGATTCGGGATTTTTTCTCAAACGCCAGCTCATTTGGTTTACGTGTGGGCTTGTACTGCTGCATCTGGTGGCGCGCATCGACTACATTTGGTGGAAACGTCTGGCGATTCCCCTTCTCGGCCTGATGGGTCTGTTGCTCGTGCTGGTTCTGGTCCCGTCGCTTGGAGTTGTGGCGAACGGGGCCAGACGCTGGCTTCGATTGGGACCAATTTCGATTCAGCCGGCCGAACTGGCGAAGCTGATCGCCGTGATCTATTTGGCAGCCTACTTGGCAAAGAAGGAGGACCAGATCACGAACTTCGTCAGCGGATTGGTTCCGCCATTGCTTGTGATCGGAGTGCTCGGCGGTCTGGTGTTATTAGAACGAGATCTGGGAACCGTGGTGGTGATGGGCTTGGTCGCGATCAGTCTCTTGTTCCTGGGGGGGGCGCGTCTTTCTCACCTGGTGTCCCTCGGGCTCTGTGCCGTGCCGGTTGTATTGGTGCTTGTCCTCGGATCAAAGTATCGGCGCGACCGGCTGATGACATTCCTGGACCCGTGGAAGGATGCCTCGGACACGGGGTTTCAAATCACGCAATCGTTTCTGGCGTTCGGCAGCGGCGGCCCGTTTGGAGTGGGATTGGGCGAGGGCAAGCAAAAACTCTTCTTTTTGCCGGAGGCACATACCGATTTTGTGTTGGCGCTGGTGGGTGAAGAACTGGGACTCGTCGGGACAGGAGCCATTATTCTGCTCTTTGCTGTGTTCGTCGTTCGAGGGTTTCAGATTGCCGCGCGAGCACGGATGCCGTTCGGGCGGTACCTCGGTATGGGGATTACCCTGCTTATCGGCGGACAGGCGCTGATCAACACATCCGTGGTGACAGGGCTTGTGCCGAACAAAGGGTTGACCTTACCCTTCGTCAGTTACGGCGGGTCGTCGCTGATTACCTGTATGGTGGGGATTGGGATCTTGCTGAACATCTCGCGAGACCGGCAGATGGGACGAGAAGATTTCTGGCGGAGCAGCCAGGGTGGGTCGAGTTACCGATGACGATCGTGATCGCCGCTGGGGGAACCGGAGGCCATCTCTATCCGGCTGTGGCGCTGGCGCGAGAATTTCAGCGCAGAAATTCCTCCAGCCAGATCCTCTTCGTTGGAACCGAACGTGGAATTGAATCGAAGGTGCTCGCTCATGAAGGATTTGAATTGCTGCGCATCACGGCGAAGCCGGTGATGGGGAGGGGCGTTGTGTCTGTGATGCAAGGGGTGCTCTCCATGCCGGTGGGGCTCTGGCAGTCGCTCTACATTCTCCGCAAGCACCGGGTGGATCTGGTGATTGGAGTGGGAGGCTATACGAGTCCGACCATGCTGGTTGCTGCAGCACTACGAGGGATTCGGCGAGTGATTCTTGAACCCAACGCCTACCCTGGCATGGCGAATAAAGCGGTTGCGCCATTTGCGCAAAGGATTTTTCTGGCATTCGACTCGGCGGCGGATTTATTCGACCGAAGCAAGGTTCGGGTGGTTGGCACGCCAGTTCGGCAGGAGTTTTTGGCGCCATCCGAGCCGAACGAGGCGGCGACGTCTGGCGGATCATGCGTGCATCTCTTGATTTTCGGAGGCAGCCAAGGGGCAAAGGCAATTAACAGTGCGGTGCTGGATGCACTGGTCACATTGACAGCCCGGATGCCCCACCTGGCAATCACCCATCAAACGGGAGAAGCGGATTATCGGCGAGTGCAGGAGATCTACGAGAAGTTGGGTGTACGAGCCAAGGTCACGCCGTTCCTATATGACATGCCGACCGTTCTGCGCTCGGCCGACCTCGTGGTCTCGCGCGCTGGCGCCATGACGATCGCGGAGCTGGCGGCCTGTGGAAAGCCGGCGATCCTGATTCCGCTTCCGACGGCGATTTATGATCACCAGATGAAAAATGCACGGGCCATGGAAGCAGCGGGCGGCGCGATCGTTTTGCCTCAAGCCGACCTGACTGGCTCGACGCTGAGCGACTCGATCAATGCGATAGTGCAGGATCCCTCACGGCTTCAAAAAATGAGCGCCAACAGCCGGGCGATGCGGCGCATCGATGCCGGTAGGGCGATTGTCTGCGAATGTTACGCACTAATGGGGGTGACACATGACGGCGACAGGTCTGTTGGGGAGGCTGGCGCCTAATGCGGTTCCGGAGCAACGAGACGGGCGTCGTGCCTTATATGGACGACAAGGAGTAACGCGCATGGGGATGTTTCGCAAGACCCAGCACATTCATCTGGTTGGCATTGGCGGCGCCGGCATGAGCGGGATTGCCGAGGTTCTTTTGACGATGGGATATAAGGTGACCGGCTCGGATTTGCAGGCGTCGGAAACCACCAGGCGGTTGGAAGAACTCGGTGGAAACATTTTCTTCGGTCACCAGGAGTCGAACGTCGGCGAGGCGCAGGTGGTCGTGATCTCTTCCGCTGTGGCATCGACGAACCCTGAGGTGGCAGCGGCGAAGGCCAGGCAAATCCCGGTGATTCTGCGGGCCGAGATGCTCGCGGAATTGATGCGGCTCAAATTCGGCGTGGCGATCGCAGGGGCGCATGGCAAGACGACGACCACCTCGATGGTGGCGAACGTGCTGGCGCAGGGTGGACTCGACCCCACGATGGTGATCGGAGGAAAAGTACACGCGCTAGGTAGTCACGCGC
>Ga0194121_10001196_pt1 | contig 44991 bp, 38 predicted proteins | sample TA2MahCa50mmetaG_FD_148609 | JGI IMG/M metagenome (GOLD analysis project Ga0194121, IMG submission 148609) | Freshwater microbial communities from Lake Tanganyika, Tanzania - TA2015020 Mahale Deep Cast 50m | ecosystem: Environmental > Aquatic > Freshwater > Lake | place: Tanzania: Lake...
CGGCACAACCAGCCTGTCGAGCCCCTCAAACAAATTCCATGACTACCGTCAAAGCCAAAATCCCCGCACTTTCAATTGCTTAGCTCGAAAATGGGGCAAAGTTCAGGCTAGTGCCGGACCACGCGTTCGGCCGGGAACCTGACGATCGCGGTCGTGCCGACTCCGACCTCGCTCTCCAGCTCGATCGTTCCACCGTGCAGCACGACCAGGCTGCGCGGAATCGCAAGCCCCAGCCCGCTGCCGCCACTGCGCCGACGCATCGCATCGTCGACCTGGTGGAACGGCTCGAAGACCCGCTCGATGTGATCGACGGGAATGCCGACCCCCGTGTCGGCAACTCGAAGCTCCAGCGCACCATCGGCGGCGAGATTGCCCGATACGGTGACAGTACCGCCCGACTCGGTGAACTTGACGGCATTGGACAGCAGGTTGAGCGCCACTTGCTTGATCGAGCGCGAATCGCAGCGCAGCGGCGGCAAGTCGTCCTCGAGTCGGCTGCGCAGCTGGATCCTGCTGTCGCCCGCCCGGGGTGCGACCATGGCGATCGAGGAATCGATCAGCGCGTGCAGGTCGACATGCTCCTCGACCAGCTCGTAGCGCCCGGCTTCAATTCTGGACATGTCGAGCACGTCGTTGACCAGAGCCAGCAGGTGCCGACCGCTGTCGTAGATGTCGCCGGCGTATTCGATGTACTTGGCGCTTCCGGTCTTGCCGAAATGCTGATCGCGGATGATCTCGCTGAAGCCGAGCACGGCGTTGAGCGGCGTGCGCAATTCATGGCTCATATGGGCGAGGAAGGCCGATTTGCTGCGATTGGCGGCCTCGGCCACCTCCATCGTGTCGAGAAGGTCGAACTCGCGCTTGCGCTCCTCGGTCACGTCGCGCCCGATGCCGCGGTACCCGGCAAAGCGTCCGGCGTCGTCGAACACTGGCACGCCGCTGGTCATGAGATAGCGCAATTCGCCTTCGGCGGTCCTGACCGGCAGCTCGAGCCCCCGGAACGGCTCGCGAGCAGCCAGCGTTTTCAGGTGGCGGTCCCAGACTTCGGCTGTCAGCAGGCTGCGATGCGGCCGGCCGAACACCTCGTGCCGCGTGCGGCCCAGTATGTCTTTCGGGTCGGTGCCGGTGACTTGGAAGTAGCGTGGCGACACATAGGTGAAGCGCAGATCGGCGTCCTGCTCCCAATACCAATCCGAACCCAAGGTGGCGTAGTCGCGGAAACGCGCTTCGCTGTGGCGCACCGCGGCCAGCCAGCGCGTCGCAGCGAACAGCAGGATTGAAATCACGATGCCGGCGCCCAACACGATGTACGGCACATGCCAGTCGATCAGCTCGGCGAATTCCGGCATGGCGACGGCCGCGAGGGTCCAGGTTCGGCCAGCCACCTCGAGCGTGCGGGTCTCCGCGAACAACGGATCGCCTCCGGACGGGCGCCCGCCGACGGTGGTTGCGCTGTCATAGACGAGCGCGTCGGATTCGGCCGTCGGTCCGTCATAGACCCTGATATGGACAAAGCGCTCTTGGCTGCTGACCACGCCCGACATCAGCTCGTGCATGCGGAATGGGCTGAAGATGTAGCCGCGGATCGACTGGCGCCGCTGCTGCACCGCGGTCTTGGGCATGTCGGTGCGGTAGATCGGCACATAGAAGACAAAGCCCGCCGGCCGGTCCTGCTGCGCCTCGCCGGCGAGCACCACCTTGCCGGACAGCGCCGGCGCGCCGCCGTCGCGCGCGCGCTCCATTGCTGCGCGCCGCGTCGGCTCCGCGAACATGTCGAAGCCGACGACGTTGCGGTTCCTGCCAACATAGGGCTCGTTGTAGGTGATGACCACGTATTCCGGCCGCTCGCCTGGAGGCCTGATGTCATAGGCGGGGTTTGCGTCCTCGCGCCGAACGCGCTCGACATGCTGGGCGCGCTCGGACTGAACGATGCGCTGGGCAAAACCGATGGCCTGGACACCCGGCAGCTGATCGTTGATGCGGATCTCCGTGACGTAGCTCGCCCACTCCTCGCGGCTCACGACATTCGAGGCATGGAACAGCGCGGCGCCGCCCATGAGAATCTGCTGGTAGGTCGCGACCCGGTTGTTGATTGCCAGGGCGATGTAAGCGACCTGGCTCTTGAACTGCTCGCGCCCGTCATTGAGCACGAAATTGCGCGCCACATAGACGCCAGCCAACGTCGTCAGCAGGCCGAGCGCGAGAATGACCCCTGGATGCAGGAGAACATAAAGCAGACGCCGGCCCCGTCCGGGCTGGCGCCATCTCGCCCCCGCTGAATCATGTCGACCGGTCATGCCGCGATCCGTCACGGCTCTCCGCATTCGCCCCGTCTTCGCGGGGTGACTCGCCTGCTGCCGGCCTATGTGCTGCGAGCCTTACTGCCGCCGGCTGCCACCCTCGGTTGCCCCTCGCTATCACAACTTCGCAGACCGACCCAACGACATTTTGTCCAAAAGAAATACGCCGCCTCCGGATGCGTCCGGGCTGCGGCGGCGCCTCAAATCCTGGTGCTGGCGAGGCGCTCCTCGTCGAGCTCGACGCCCAGCCCCGGTCGGTCCGAGAGCTCGAGCCAACCCTCCGCGGCGGCCAGGAACGGCCGGGCCAGGATGAAGTCCCGGCGCTCCAGGCTCCATTCCGGCGGATCGAAGGGGAACTCGACATAGGCGGACCCGCCGACCCCGGCCGCGAGATGGACATTGGCGACCACGGCAAGGCCGTCACCCCAGGTGTGTGGCGTGAAGGCGATCGAGTGGTCGCGCGCCATGCGGGCGACACGGGCGAGCCCGGTCAGGCCGCCCGAGCAGGCAGCATCGGGCTGAAGCACGTCGAGGCAGCCGCGCTCGATGAGCGTGCGGAACTCGAACAGCTCGCGATTTAGCTCGCCGCCCGCAATCCGCACCGCCGTCGATTTCCGGAGTGCCGCCATGCCGTCGTAGTCGGCGCGATGCAGCGGCTCCTCCATCCAGTAGATGTCGAGCTCCTCCAGCCGGCGTGCGACCGCGAGCGCGTCCTTGAGCGTCCAGGACGGCGCAGGATCCCACGGCATGCGCCAGCCCTGATTGCAATCGACCATCAGCACGAGCTTGTTGCCGACTGCCTTGCGGATCGCGGCCACGGCGGCCACGTCGTCGCGCCAGTCGGGCCGGTGAAAGCGCACTTTCATCGCCGGAAATCCCAGCTCGATGTAACGCTGCGCCGTGGCCGCCATGGCCTGCGGATCGCGCAGCGTGCCCGAGGACGCGTAGGCGCGCACGCGGCTTGCCAATCCGCCCAGCAGCTTCCAGCACGGCTGACCCAGGATCTTGCCGGCGAGATCCCACAGCGCCACGTCGATCGGCCAGCATCGTCCGTAGTGAAACGACAGATTGTCGACGATGCGGTGATGGCGTTCGAGATCGAGCGGGTCGTGGCCGACGAAGAGGTGCTCGTGGCCGGCGAAGCCGGGCATGCTGTCGCCCGAGCCGATGCCGGTGATGCCCTCGTCGGTCGCAATGCGCACGATCGTCGCCTGGAAGCGCGTGCGCGGCACCGGATCCCAGCTCGCATGAAACGGCGGGTCGAGCGGCAGTCGATGATGGCTGACGGTGATGCCGGTGATCTTCATACATTCCTCGTCCTGAGCCCTGAGCTTGCCGACGGGGCGAGGGACGAGGACGTTGCGGCACCCTCTGCCCCCGACAATTGGCCTCACTGTTGCCCCAGCGCCTCACCCGTCGCACCCGATGAAACGGCGTTTCACCGAGGCCCAGGGCGAGGAAAATCGCCAATCACGCCGCTGCGGCCGCCTCTTTGCGTTTCGCGATATATGCCTTGAGCGCCTCGTCGATCGCCGGGTCGAGCGGCGGCGGCTGGTATTCGGCCAGGATCTTCTTGTAAAGCGCATTGGCGCGCTGGAGCGCGGTCTGGCTGCCGGCCTCCTGCCAGCTCTCGAAGTTGCGCCAGTCCGACAGGATCGGCTGATAGAACGCGGTCTCATAGCGGTCGAGCGTGTGCGCGGCGCCGAAGAAATGACCGCCCGGGCCGACCTCGCGCATCGCCTCGATGGCGCAGGTCTCGTCATCGACGACGAGGGGCTGCAGCGTCTCCGCCATCATCTGCAGGAGCTCGACGTCGATGATCACCTTCTCGAACGAGGCGACAAGGCCGCCCTCCATCCAGCCCGCCGCGTGCAGGACCAGATTGGCGTGCCCCATCACGGCCGACCACAGCGACATCATCGATTCATATGCGGCCTGCGCGTCCGGCACGTTGCAGGCGTTGGCGTTGCTCGACCGGTAGGGGATCTTGTAGCGCCGGGCCAATTGGCCGCCCGCAAACGCGGCGCGCGCATACTCCGGCGTGCCGAAGGCGGGCGCGCCCGACTTCATGTCGACATTCGAGGTGAAGCCGCCATACATGACCGGCGTGCCGGGCTGGACGATCTGCGCAAACGCGATCACGGCCAGCGCCTCGGCGTTCTGCTGGGTCAAGGCGCCCGCGATCGTCACCGGGCTCATGGCGCCCGACAACGTGAACGGCGTGACCGCGATCGACTGGCCGGCGCGCGCCATCTCGATCAGCCCTTCGAGCATCGGCTGGTCGACGCGCAGGGGCGAGCTCGTGTTGACCACGGTGAACAGGCCGGGTTCCGTCTTGAGCTGCTCCTTCGTCACGCCGCGCGCGATCGCGAGCATCTCGACCGCGTCCCAGATGCGCTGGCGGCTCAGTGAATAGGGATGCCAGATGCGGTCGCTGAGCGTGATGTTGGCGTGATAGCAATCGAGATGGCGCGTGTCGGGCGGCAGGTCGACCGGCTCGACCGGATAGCCGCCGATCAGCTGGATGACGTTGAAGCTCTGCGCCAGGCGCACGAGGTTGCAGTAGTCGGGAAAATTGCCCGAGCGGCGGCCGCGATCGAGGTCGCTGCAATAAGGCGCGCTCGCGACCGTGGCGAAATTGATGCTGTTGGCGCCGAAGTCGAGGCTGTGCTGCGGATTGCGCGCGTGCAGCCGGAACGACGACGGCGCCTTGGCGATCGCTTCGAGCACCAGGCCGCGGTCGAAGCGCACGCGCTTGGAGCCCGGCTCCACCTTGGCGCCGGCCTTGGCCAGGATGTCGCGCGCCTCGTCGAGCAGGAAATCCATGCCGATGTCCTCGAGCACGCGCAGCGAGGAGTCGTGGATCTTCTCGACCTGCTCGGGTCGGAGGACTTCGACCGGCTTGTAGGGATTGACCAGGTTGCGCCACGGCACCTGCTTGATGCCGCCGGCGATGCGCTCGCCGCCTGGCCGTGCGGGGCGCCGCCGACGCCCTTCGCGCCCGTCCCTCTGGTCGGTCATGCCATCTCCCGTCCGCCTGCGGCGCGGACCCTACGATGCTGCGGCATGGTTTGCAAATTGGCACCTCGGTGCCGGACATCGACGGGCGCGCACGGCTCGTCGGATCGGCCTCAGTGCGCGTCGACGATTTTAGCCGCGGCAAACGGCATCATCCCGGTTGACGATGGGAGGAGTTGTGCGCATATTATTGCGCATATCCGTCACCATGATTGGAGCGCATCGTCATGGCGGAATTTCTGCTTGGGCTCAAGGGGCTGCTGGGAGCGGACCTCGAGGACGCGCCGCGGCGGCCGACCAACGTCTCGCTCAACGGCCGGCTGCTCGAGGAAGCGCGTGCGCTCGATATCAACATCTCACGCGCGGCCGAACGGGGCCTTGCCCTCCAGATCGCCGAGGCGCGCGCCAAAGCCTGGAAAGCGGAGAACCGAGCGGCCATCGAGGCGTCGAACGCCTACGTCGAAAAACACGGGCTTCCACTCGCCCGGCACCGCCGCTTCTGATGGCCCAATTCGACGTCTATCGCAACCCGGGCGGCGCCGGTTTTCTGCTCGATATCCAGTCCGACCTGCTGGATCAGCTGTCGACACGGGTCGTCGCGCCGCTGCTGCCGTTGGCGCAATTCGCCAAGCCGGCAAGCCGGCTGAACCCGGTCTTCGACATCGCAGGTCAACGGGTGGTGATGGTCACCCAATTCATGGCCGCGGTGCCGCTGTCCGAGCTGAAGCAACGCACGGGCAGCTTGGCCAATCGCCACCACGAGGTCGTTGCGGCCGTCGACGTGCTGCTGAGCGGCATATAGCGGCCGGTCCCGGGCAAATGCGACGGTTTCTGACGGCCAAGCGACCAGGGCGGGCGACGCGGCGGCCCGTGGTTGCTTGACAACACTGCCGCCGCCCGGGGAAGCTAGCGCCAAGATGGCGCCCTCACACCGCTCGCCGGGCGCGAGAGCACGAACACCAAGAGCAAATCGGGCGGCTTTTCGCCAAGGGAGACGATCCATGAGCAGCGACAAAGAACACATCCTCATTCCCAAGATGAAGGCCGACCTGGCCGAGGGCCGCATCGATCGCCGCGAGTTCCTGCGCTACGCGACATTCGTCGGCATGTCCTCGACGGCGGCCTACGCCTTCGCCAACAAGGTGACGGGCGGCGGGCTCGTCGCTCCGGCGGCGGCCCAGGGCGCCATGCCCAAGGGCGGCACCTTCAAGATCAGCATGCGCGTCCAGGACCTGAAGAGCCCGCACACCTACAGCTGGATCGAGGGCGCCAATGCGACGCGCCAGGTGCTCGAATATCTGACCGACACCGGCTTCGACAACGTGACGCGGCCGAAGCTGCTGCAGAAGTGGGAAGCGACCGAGGATCTCAAGACCTGGACGCTCCACCTGCGCCGCGACGTGAAGTGGCACAACGGCCGCCAGTTCACCGCAGACGACGTGGTGTGGAACCTGAATCGCGTGCTCGACAGCAAGACCGGCTCGTCCGTACTCGGCCTGATGAAGGGCTACATGATCAGCGAGTTCGACGGCGGCGAGAAGGACGCCAAGGGCAATCCGAAGAAGAGCACGCGGCTATGGGACGCCCAGGCAATCCAGAAGAAGGACGACTTCACGGTCGTCATCAACGCCAAGGAGCCGCAGCTCGCGGTGCCCGAGCATCTCTTCCACTATCCCCTCCTGATGTGCGATCCTGCCGAGAACGGCGAGTTCAAGGTCGGCTCGAACGGCACCGGCGCCTTCCGCCTCGAATCGCTCGATGTCGGCCGGCGCGCCGTGCTGCGCGCCAAGCCCGGCTACTGGGGCGGCGGGCCGAACCTGGACGCCATCGAAATCATCGACACGGGCGACGAGGCGGCGGCCAAGCTCGCGGCCTTCGCCTCCAAGCAGGTCGACGGCTTCAACCTCGGCGACGTCACCATCCTCGAGGCGATGCAGAAGATGCCGAACGCGCAGCTCCATCAGGTGATGGGCAGCTACACCGCGGTCGCGCGCTTCCACATCAACAACAAGCCGTTCGACGACAAGCGCGTGCGCCAGGCCATGCGTCTGGCCGTCGACCAGGCCGAGATCCTGCAGATCTCGCTCAAGGGCCTGGGCGGCGTCGCCGAGCATCACCATGTCGCGCCGGTTCTGCCGGATTATGCGCAGATGCCGATGATCAAGCGCGACGTCGCCAAGGCCAAGGCGCTGCTGGCCGAGGCCGGCTATCCCAACGGCATCGACGTCGAGCTCGCCTACCGGCCGCAGCCGGACTGGGAGAAGACCGCCGTCGAAGCCATGGCCGAGCAATGGAAGGCGGCGGGCATCCGGGTCAAACTCAACCTCATGCCGTCGACCCAGTACTGGGACGTCTGGACCAAGGTGCCGTTCGGCTTCACGACATGGGCGCATCGTCCGCTCGGCGTCATGCTGCTGGGCCTGGCCTATCGCAGCGGTGTGGCGTGGAACGAGTCCAACTTCTCGAACAAGACCTTCGACGATCTCCTCACCAAGGCCGAAGGCACCTACGACATCGCCAAGCGCAAGGAGATCATGGGCCAGCTCCAGAAGATCATGCAGGACGAGGGCCCGATCGTGCAGCCGGTCTGGCGCTCGCTGTTCACCTTCATGGACAAGCGGGTCCAGGGCTTCCGGATGCATCCGTCGGGCTATCTCGACGGCTACAAGCTGGCGCTCGCGCCGGCTTGATCGATCGACCAACGTCTCCCGGGACGGGGGCCCCATCGCGGGCCCCCGTTTTCTTCTAGTTCCCTCCCCCGTGCTCCGCGCCGGGAAGGGTTAGGGTGGGGGCCCATGTGGGATGCGCTTGCCGCTTTGAGCCCACTCCTCGATCCTCCACCGCGCTCCGCGCAGAGGAGGAAGCCATAGGCGAAGCAACTAAGATCGAATCTGAGCCCACATGATCCCCGCCATCGACATCGGTCCGGTCTTCGGTGGTCCGTCGCCAGCGCGCGACGCGGCCGATCGCGCGATCATGGCGGCCGCAGCCGATAGCGGCTTCATGACCGTGACCGGCCTGCCAGCGGATGTACCGATCGGGCCGGAGATGCGGGCCGAGCTGCTGCGCGTCTTCGCGCTGCCCGATAGCGAGACGCGCAAGCTCTGGCGCCAGAAATTCGATCCGGCCAGGCCCAACCTCTATCGCGGCTGGTTCCCGGTGCAGCAGGGTGAGCCGACCTACAAGCTGGGGATCGATATCGGGCCGGACCTGGTCTACGGCGCCGCCGTGGTGGATGCGCGGGATCCGCTGTGCGAGGCAACGCCCCTGCCGCCCGAGGCGGCTCTGCCCGGCTGGCGTCAGTCCGCTGTCACCTACTATCGCGCCATGGAGCGCACCGGCCAGCTGCTGATGCGCGCGATCGCGCGCGGCGTCGGCCTGCCCGAGACCAGCTTCGATGCCGCCTTCACGCGCGGCATCTCGACGCTCAGGCTCATCCACTATCCCGTGCGACCCATGGACGAGCTGCCGCCCGAGACCCAGGAGCTGATCGCGGTCGAGCACAAGGGCGCGCGGCGCTATCTCACCGGCCGCGCCCATGTCGATTCCGGCTTCGTCACCCTGCTCGCCCAGGATGGCGTCGAAGGTCTGCAGGCGCGCGATCATGACGGCGCGTGGGTCGACGTGCCGCCGGCCGAAGGCTCGCTCGCGATCAATTTCGGCAAGGTGCTCGAGCATTGGACCGGCGGCCGCGTCAAGGCGACCGAGCACCGCGTCATCAGCGCGGGTGCCCCGCGCTGCTCGATCCCGTTTTTCTTCGAGCCGCGGGTCGATGCGGTGATCGCGCCGCTGGCGCGGCCCCATGGCGCAGAGGGGGCCGCCACGGTCTTCGCGCCCTTCTCCTATGGCGACCATCTCTGGTCGTCGATGATGCGCTTCGTCGAGTTCCGCGGCCTCGAGCACATGCGCAAGCCGCGCGGCGTCGCGGCCTAGCTGCCATGAAGATCGTCGATCTCAAGACCTTCGTCGTCGGCAACCCGCCGCCCCAGTTCGGCGGCCGCTATTTCATCTTTCTCAAGCTCAAGACCGATAACGGCATCGAAGGCCTGGGCGAGGTCTATGGCGCGACCTTCGGCCCGCACACGGTGGCGCGCATGATCGAGGACGTCGTCCAGCGCCACGTGATCGGCGCCGATCCGTTCCGCATCGAGCGGTTGTGGCGCAACATCTACGGCCGCGGCTATTCGCAGCGTCCCGACATCTCGCTGATGGGCGTGCTGAGCGGCATCGAGATGGCCTGCTGGGACATCCAGGGCAAGGCGCTGGGCAAGCCGGTCTACGAGCTGCTCGGCGGCAAGGTGCACGACAGGCTGCGCAGCTACACCTATCTCTATCCCGATGCCAGCGAGGGCGGCGCCTATGACGACGTCGCGGTCTACCGCGATCCCGACGTCGCGGCCGAGCGCGCCGCGGAATACGTCGCCCAGGGCTTCACCGCGGTCAAATTCGACCCGGCCGGCGCCTATTCGACCTTCGATCCGCGCCAGCCGAGCCTGGTCGCGATCGAGCGCTCCGTCGCCTTCTGCCGGCGCATCCGAGAGGCGGTCGGCACCAGATGCGACCTGCTGTTCGGAACGCATGGCCAGTTCACCACCTCGGGTGCGATCCGCCTCGCGCGCCAGCTCGAGCCCTACGACCCGCTCTGGTTCGAGGAACCGGTGCCGCCGGAAATGCCGGAGCAGATGGCCGAGGTCGCGCGCCAGACCTCGATACCGATTGCGACCGGCGAGCGGCTGACCACGAAATACGAATTCGCCAGGCTGCTCGAGCTCAAGGCCGCGTCGATCCTGCAGATGGCGCTCGGACGCGTCGGCGGCCTGCTCGAGGCCAAGAAGATCGCGGGCATGGCCGAGGCGCACTACGCGCAGGTGGCGCCGCACCTCTACTGCGGACCGGTCGAGGGGGCTGCGAACATTCAGCTCAGCGCGTGCAGCCCGAACTTTCTGATCCTCGAAAGCATCCAGAATTGGGGCGGCTTCCACGCGGATATCCTGAAGAAGCCGATTCGCTGGGAAGCGGGTTACGTGATCCCGCCGACCGAGCCCGGTCTCGGCGTCGAGCTCAACGAGGAGGTGGCGCTGCGCCACCCCTACAGGGGCGACGATCTGCATCTCGTCCCGACCTTCGAGCCGATCCAGTGAGCACGACGCGGCGGCGGCGCGCTCAAGCGCCGCGCTACGGATTCATCGGCCTCGGCCACCTGGGGGCGCACCTCGCCGCGAGCCTGGTGCGCGAGGGCTTCGCCCTTGTCGTCCATGATCTCAACAAGCGCGCAGCGCGACGCCTGCTGGCGGCCGGCGCCCTCTGGGCGCCCTCGCCGGCCGCTTGCGCCGCCGACGCCGACGCGGTGATCACCTGCCTGCCCTCGCCCAAGGCGTCGCGCGCCGTCGTCACGGGGCGCAACGGCGTGCTCGAAGGTCTCAGGCGCGGCGGCACGTGGATCGAAATGAGCACGACCGACCGCGAGGAGATCGTGGCTATCGCGGCGCTGGCCGCCAGGCGCGGCATAACCGTGCTGGAGTCGCCGGTGACCGGCGGCGTCCACCGCGCCGTCGCCGGCGACATCACCGTTCTGGTCGGCGGCGACAAATTCGTGTTTGCGCGCCACCGCGCGGCGCTCGAGGCGATGGGCGGCGTCGTGCTGCACATGGGCCCGCTCGGCAGCGCATCGGTGATCAAGGTGATCACCAACATGCTCGCTTTCATCCACCTGATCGCGGCCGGCGAGGCGATGATGCTGGCCAGGCGCGGCGGCCTCGATCTCGCGAAATCCTTCGCGGCGATCAAGGCGAGCTCGGGCAACAGCTTCGTGCACGAGACCGAGACCCAGCTCGTGCTGAGCGGCAGCTACGACGTCGGCTTCACCATGGATCTCGCCTGCAAGGACCTGGGCCTGGCCGCGAAGCTCGGCCGCGAGTCCGGCGTGCCGCTCGAGCTCGGCGGGCTCGTCGAGCAGATGTTCATCCGCGCGCGCCAGCAATACGGCGGCGACGCCTGGTCGACCATGGCGGTCCGGCTGCTCGAGGACGCGCTCCGCACCGAGCTGCGCGCCAAGGGCTTTCCTCGGCGCTTGAAGGGATGACCGAAGGGCTTTCAGCCGGCGCGCGTTGGTGGCAGGCTGATCGCACTGGAATGCAGCGGTCTTGCCACAAGCGCTTCCCCTCACCCTACCCTCTCCCCCAAGGAGAGGGTCTGGGCCGGCACACTCCATAGTCCCCTCTCCCTAGGGGAGAGGGCTAGGGTGAGGGGAAGTCTCAGACGAAGCGAGTCACGTCTCCGCGATGTCACTGACCCTTCACATCCGTCCCGCGCTCGGCAGCAACGATCGCGTCGACATCGTCGTCAACAACGGCGCCGGCGGCGAGACGGTCATCCATCCGATCTGGCTGCGCGAGCGCTGCTCGCTGCCCGAGAGCCTGGACGCGCTGACCCAGCAGCGCCTGTTCGAGCCGCCCGAGCTGCCGCTCGACCTGGCAATCATCAGCGCGCGCCTGCCCGAGCCGGACAAGCTCGAGGTCGGCTTCTCCGACGGGCATCGCAGCGTGTATGCGGTCTCCGCCCTGCTCGACGAGATCGCCGGCAAGGACGGCATCTACGCGCGGCTGAAGCCGCGCCTGTGGGACGCCACGCTCGACCCTGTGCCCAGCGCGGACTGGCGCCGGCTCGAGGATCCCGCCGCATTGGCCGACATGCTCGAGCAATACGTCGCCCATGGCTTCGTGCTGCTGCGCAACGTGCCGACCACGCCCGGCACGGTGCTCGAGGTCGGCGTGCGCTTCGGCCAGGTGCGCACGACCAATTTCGGCGCGCTGTTCGACGTGAAGTCGAAGCCCGATGCCGACGACCTCGCCTATACCGGCCTGGCGCTGGCGCCGCACACCGATAATCCCTACCGCGAGCCCGTGCCGGGCATCCAGCTCCTGCACTGCCTCGCCAACGAAGCGCCGGGCGGCGATTCGACCCTGGTCGACGGCTTCGCGGTCGCCGCCGAGCTTGAGCGGCGCGATCCCCAGGGATACGCCATGCTCGCGCGCACGCCGGTGCGCTATCGCTATTGCGATGCCACGACCGAGCTGGTCGCCTGGCAGACGCCGATCGAGCACGATGCCCATGGCGACATCGTCGCCATCCATCACAGCCCGCGCCTCGACTTCGCGCCGTTGCTGCCGCCGGCCGAGCTCGACGTCTACTACCGGGCGCGCCGGGCGCTGAGCGAGCTGCTGACCTCGCCACGCTTCGAGGTCCGCTTCCGGCTCGAGCCGGGCGACCTCGAGCTGTTCGACAACCGCCGCGTGCTGCACGGCCGCACCGCCTTCGATGGCAAGCAGGGCAACCGGCATCTGCAGGGCTGCTATATCGACCGGGATGGGCCGGAGAATTTGTACAGGGTGCTAAGGCGTAGCAAGTCGTAGGCTTGCTGCGCCCGCCTGCACAACATTCGGAAGCGATGCTCTCGGTCTTCGCGCCAGCGCGAAGACCTGTCGCTCGCGCTTAACCCCTCCCCAGCCCTCCCCTATGCAGGGGAGGGGGTGACCTTCTCCCTCCCCCGATACAGGGGGAGGTTTGAACCGCGAAGCGGTTCAAAGGGTGGGGTTACTGGCGAGCGGCAGGCTTTCGCGCTTCGCGAAAACCGAGAGCATCGCTTCTGAATCGCCGAGCACCATCCGACCCCATTCACGCCCTTAGGGTGTTTCCCGCGCAGAACTACTGGACTACCGGGCGGGAAACGAGGTGCCCGACAGGGTAGGGTCGTCGCCGGCCGTTGGGAACGCACCGTGTAGGTCCGCGTTTGGACTCTGCGCCGCGGGATTCACAGCAGGGACATGTGAGCCGCGCCAGCCCCAGGTCATGGAGTGCGATATGCGGACGAAGCGTCGAATCGCCCTGGCTTTCGTTGCATCCATTGCCTTGCTGTCGCAGGTCGACGCCGCGGTGCCGCGCTACACGCTGATCGCCGCGGAATCGATCCGCTGGTCCAACGCGCCGTCCATCCTGCCGGCCGGCGCCAAGATGGCCCTGCTGTCGGGCAATCCCCTGCGCGAGAGCGCCTATGTGCTGCGCCTCAAGCTGCCCGGCGGGTACATGCTGCCCGCCCACACGCAGACCAACGACGAGAACGTCACCGTGATCTCCGGGCGCATTCATGTCGGCATGGGCATCAAGCTCGACCAGGCGCGCGCCGAGACCCTGACCGCCGGCGCCTTCGTGCTCATACCGCGCGACACGCCCCACTATGCCTGGACGAGCGCGGAGACGATCATCCAGCTGCATGGCATAGGACCGATGAATTTGAACTATGTCGACCAGTCCGACGACCCGCGCCGGGCCAAGGTCGTGTCGGACTGACGCTGCGCCGACGACCATTCGAGACAACCCGTGAATTAGCTCTCGCATTGCCTCGCCGGAAGCTATTGAATGCCGGACGTTCCACGGTCCAGCATCGAGGCGCTGCCGGAGCATGTCCCGTCCGCCACCCCCAGCGCACGCACCCGACGCCGTCCACGCCCTCGTCGCCGGCCACTATGAGCGGCCCGACCTGGAGCGCGCGATCCTCGATGCCCTCGCCAGCGCGGGCAAGGACCCCGATCGTCTCACGGCCGCCGACCTGGCGCCCGTCGACGAGTTCCACACGGGCGGCCGTCCCGCGACGCTGGAGTTCGCCCAGGCGATCGGCGCGACCCAGGATATGCATCTCCTGGACGTCGGCTCGGGCATTGGCGGCCCGTCGCGCGTCTTTGCGAGCCGGTACGGCTGCCGGGTGACCGGCATCGATTTGACCGAGGACTATGTCCGCACCGCCACCGCGCTGGCGGCGCGCGTCGGCCTCGGCGACCTCGTCGCTTACCGCCATGCCAGCGCCGTGGACCTGCCCTTCGCGCCCGGCAGCTTCGATGGCGCCTATATGATGCATGTCGGGATGAACATCCAGGACAAGGCGGCGCTGTGCCGGGAGGTCCGCCGCGTGCTCAGGCCGGCCGGGGTGTTCGCCATCTACGACCTGATGCGCACCGGCGAAGGCGATGTGCGCTTCCCCGTGCCCTGGGCGGCGACGGCGGCGACCAGCTTTCTCGCCGACCCCGGCGAGTATCGCCGCGCGCTCGTCCAGGCGGGGTTTGCCGTGGTCGGCGAGCGCAACCGCCGCGACTTCGTCCTCGACCAGTTCAGCCGGATCGCCGCGCGCGAAGCCCAGGACGACGCGCACGGCGAAGTGCGGCCCCTGGGCATTCATATCCTGATGAAAAGCGACGCGGCGGAGAAGCGCGGCAATGTCCGCCATGCAATCGAAGCGGGAGTGATAGCGCCGGTGGAGATGATATGCCGGCGTAACGCGAGCAGCGCGTAGATTTGGAAGCGATGCTTTCGGTGGATCGCCCAAGAGCGATTCACCTTTCGCTCGCGCTTAACCCCCTCCCCTTGAACCGCTTCGCGGTTCAATCCTCCCCCTATGTCGGGGGAGGGGAATGGAGAGCTCCATCGCACCCTCCCCTGCATAGGGGAGGGTTGGGGAGGGGTTAAGCGCGAGCGAAAGGTTTTCGCGCCTTCGCGAAAACCGAAAGCATCGCTTCCGAATCTGACGATCTGGAACGAAGGACAAGCCATGAAAGTCACCGGACACTGCTACTGCACCGCAATCAAATACGAAGCCGAGCTCGATCCCCGCGACGTCGTGATCTGCCACTGCGCGGACTGCCAGTCGCTGTCCGGCTCGGCCTTCCGCACGGTCGCCTTTGCGCCCGAGCACAGCTTCAGGCTGCTGCAGGGCAAGCCGACGGTCTTCATCAAGACCGCCGACAGCGGCAACAAGCGCGAGCAGACCTTCTGCCCGACCTGCGGCTCGCCGCTCTACTCGCGCGCCGCCGACCAGCCGATCGCGACCGAGGCGCCCGAAGCCGGCCAGCCAGTGCGCATGCTGGGCATCCGCGTCGGCACGCTCGACCAGCGCGGCGAGCTCACGCCCCGGACCCAATACTATTGCCGCTCGGCCCAGCCCTGGGCGCTGACCATGAGCGCGCTTGCCGGCACGACCAACTTCACCGGCCCGCGCGGCGCGAGGTGACCGGCCGGCCAGGGCACGATCGCTCCGCCCAGCCCTTTGGCGTTGGGGGAATGGGGCCGCGATGCGGTCCAAAGGTTGGGGCTACCCGGGCTACCTAGATCTTCGTATGTATTTCGGTGATTTCGGTGACAGTGCACTTAACTCCACGTTCCTTTCCGAGCACGAACTGCGCCCTGGTCATGTCCTGCGCATATGAGTCAATCCGACGGATGGCGTCGAGAATGTCGCGGAGATAGATCGCCGGCGTCTTCGCCATCAGAAGACGCGCTCGGCCTCGCCCAGGTCCGAGCTGCGCAAACTATGGACCAGCGTTTATGTGGTCTATCCTCCGATCGCGCAGTCACCCCACCGCATTCAACCTCACCAAATCCGCCACCGGTATATGACACGCAATCCGGTGCCCGCCCGCGAGCGCGTGCTCGGGCGGCGGGGTCGTGTCGCAGATCTCGCCGACCTTGCGCGGGCATCTCGATGCGAACACGCAGCCCGGCAGCTCGGCAGTCGGCGAGGGCGGCGAGCCCTCGAGCACGATGCGCGCGTGGCTGGCGTCGGGGTCGGGCTGGGGCACGGCGGAGAGCAGCGCCTCGGTGTAGGGGTGGAAGGGCGGCTTGAAGACCGCGTCGACCGGCCCGTACTCGACAACCTTGCCGAGATACATGACGGCCACGCGGTCGGCGAGGTAGCGCACGACCGCGAGGTTGTGGGAGATGAAGACGAGGGTCGCGTCGCGCTCGGTCTGCAGCTCGTTCAGGAGGTTGATGATCGAGGCCTGCACGGAGACGTCGAGGGCGGAGACCGGCTCGTCGGCGACCAGCACCTCGGCGTCGCCGGCGAGCGCGCGCGCGATCGCCACGCGCTGCTTCTGCCCGCCCGAGAGCTGGTGCGGCCGGTGGTCGGCGAAGGCGGCGGGCAGCTTGACGATCTCGAGCAGGCGCTCGGTCTCCGCGCGCGCCGCCGCGCCGCCGACGCCCTTGAGGCGCTTCAGCGCCCGGCCGATCGCGTAGCCGACCGTGTGCGACGGGTTGAGCGTGCTGTCCGGGTTCTGGAACACCATCTGCAGCTTGCGCTTGAGGTCGGGCTTGCGGTCCTCGATCGCGGTGTGGCCGACCGACTGGCCGCTGAGCGTCACGTCGCCATCTGTTGCCGTTTCCAAGCCCGCGAGAACCTTCGCGAGCGTCGACTTGCCGCAGCCACTCTCGCCGACGATGGCGAGCGTGCGGCCGCGGTCGGCCACCAGCTCGACGTCGTTGACCGCGCGCACGATCTGCCCGCCCGTGTTGAACAATCCATGCGTGCGCTTGTAGTACATGCGCAGATGCTCGACGCGCACGGCGGATTCGATTTTTCCTACCATCTGTGGCGCCGCCCCCTCGCCCGCCTCGCGTGAGCGTGGCGGCAGCTCGGCCCAGCGCACGCATTTGACGACGTGGTCGGTGTCAGTCGTCACCTCGAGCGAGGGTATCGGCGCAGTCGTGCAGCGGCCGATCTCGACATAGGCGCAGCGATTGGCGAACTGGCAGCCGGGCGGGCGCTTGAGCGGCGAGCCGACCTGGCCCTGGATCGGCTTCAGCTTCGAACCGTGCTTGTCGCGGCCGAGCGTCGGCAGGCAGTCGAGCAGGCCGCGCGTATAGGGATGGCTGGGATTGGCGAAGACACTCCGTATCGGCCCCTCCTCGACCAGCTCGCCGCCATACATCACGCCGATGCGGTCGCAGATATGCGCGACCGTGCCGAGATTGTGGCTGATGAACAGGATCGCGGATCTGTGCTTGGTGCGCAGCTCGCGCACGAGATCGAGGACCGCGGCCTCGACCGTGACGTCGAGGCCGGTCGTCGGCTCGTCCATGATCAACAGCGCGGGCTGCGCGATCAGCGCCATGGCGATCACGATGCGCTGCTGCTGGCCGCCCGAGAGCTGGTGCGGATAGCGCTGCATCACCTGCTCGGGATCGGGCAGCTTGACCTCGCGCAGCATGGCGAGCGCGCGCGCGCGCGCCACCTCCTCGCCGACGCCGTCATGGATCATGGGCACTTCCATGAGCTGCCGGCCGACCTGCATCACCGGGTTGAGGCTCGACATCGGGTCCTGATAGACCATGGCGATGCGCCGGCCGCGGATCTGGCGCAGCTCCTGCTCGGTCGCCTGCGCGAGGTCCTTGCCTTCGAACAGGATGCGTCCGCCCGTCACGCGGCCGGCGCGGCCGAGATACTGCATGACGGCCAGCGCGACCGTCGACTTGCCGCAGCCGGATTCGCCGACCAGGCCGAGCGCCTCGTTGGGCGCGATCGAGAAGGACAGGTCGGGAATGACATTCGCCTCGCCCGCGCGGATGAAATAGGAGATGCGCGCCGAGTCGAATTGGAGAATGGGGGTGCTTGTCATCGGAAGCGTCACTCTCTTCCTCTGACGCTGCCCCTCACCCTACCCTCTCCCCCAAGGAGAGGGTTTGATCGCCTCTCCTTGGGGGAGAGGTCGGCGCGCAGCGCCGGGTGAGGGGAAGCCTCGAAGGCCGCGCGTCCTGCTGCCAAGTAGTCCCCGCCCTTCAATCCCTCAACCCGATCTCGCGCAAGCCGACGGCGAGCAGGTTGAAGCCGATGACGAGGCTGGAGATCGCGGCGCACGGGATCAGCGACATGTGCGGCCAGACCGACATCATGCCGTAGGTGTCCTTGACCATGCCGCCCCAGTCGGGATCGGGCGGCGGCAGGCCGATGCCGAGGAAACCGAGCACGCCGATCGTGATGGTGGTGTAGCCCATGCGCAGGCAGGCCTCGACGATGATCGGCCCGCGCGCGTTGGGCAGGATCTCCATGAGCATGATGAACTGGCCGCTCTCGCCGCGCATGCGCGCGGCCGCGACATATTCGCGCTCGCGGATATCCATGCAGCAGCCGCGCACGATGCGCGCGATGTAGGGCGCCTTGACCCCTGTGACCACGAGGATGATGTTGAGCGCCGACGCGCCGACGGTCGCGAGGATGATCATGTAGAGGATGATCACGGGGAAGCTCAAGATGATGTCGCAGACCCTGGTGATGATCACGTCGGTCCAGCCGCGGTAATAGCCGGCGGCGAGGCCCAATATGATGCCTAATGCCACGGCGCCGGCGGTCGCGATCGGCGCCACCGTCAGCACGGTGCGCGCGCCATAGGCGAGCCGGCTCCAGATGTCGCGGCCGGTGTGATCGGTGCCGAGCCAGTGCGCGGCACTCGGCTTGGTGTTGGCCAGCGCGGCATAGTCGTTGGCGTTGGGCGGATAGACGGTGATGACCGGCGCCAGGATCGCGACCGCGACCCAGAACAGGATGATGCCCAGGCCCACCATCGCGGTCGGCGATTCGCGCAGCAGCGCCAGACGCTTTGCCCAGCGCTCGACGAAGCCGTCGCGGGCGCGCAGCGTGACCGCGGTCTCGACTGTGCTTTGCATGGCCATGGGGTGGTGCGTGCTATTCTCGAGCGTCGTTGTTTCTATTCCTCATCCTTCGCCCCTTCGACAAGCTCAGGGCTCAGGATGAGGCTCTTTTCTTGATTTCGAGTCATCGCCATCACAGCCTGATCCTCGGATCGAGCATGCGGTATCCCAAGTCGCCGAGGATCTGCGTGCCGACGGCGACCACGACAGCGACGAGCACGCCGACCTCGATCAGCGCGATGTCCTTGAAGAGGGCGGCCTCGAGCATCATGCGGCCATAGCCGGGATAGGCGAAGACCGACTCCACGACCACCACCCCTGTCACCAGATAGGTGATCTGCAGCAGGATGATCGTGACCGGGTTGAGCATGGCGTTGCGCAGCGCGTGGCCGAGGATGACCTGGCGGTAGGCCATGCCCTTGAGCACGGCGGTGCGGATGTATGGGCGCTGCATAGTCTCGATCATCGAGGCGCGGATCATGCAAACGACATAGCCCATGTCGAACAGCACGATGACGGCCACCGGCAGCACCATCTGCGAGGCGACCGACCATTCGCCGGGCACCAAGGTCGCCGTGCCGGGCAGCCAGCCGAGCCAGACCACGAAGATCGACGCGAGGAACACGCCCATGGCGAATTCGGGCACGGAGGCGAGCACCGTGCCGCCGAGCAGGATCGCGCGGTCGGTCTTCGAGCCTTCGCGCATGCCGGCCAGCACGCCCAAGAGCATCGACAGGGGCACGATGAAGCAGAAGGCGACCGCGGCGAGCAGGCCGGTGTTCTTCAATCGGTCCCAGATGATGTCGTTGACCGGCGTCTTGTAGCGCAGCGAATATCCCAGATCGCCCGCCAGCAGATTGCCGACATATTCGACATAGCGCTCGAGCAGCGGCCGGTCGAGGCGCATCTCCTTGCGCAGGCTGTCGACCTGCTCCTGGGTCGCATAGGCGCCCAAGAGCTTGCGCGCCACGTCGCCCGGCGTCGCCTCGGTCAAGGCGAAGACGATGAACGACGTCGCCACCATGGTGACGATCAGGTAGGTCAGATTCTTGAGGATGTAGCGCCACATCCCGGTCCGCCCTCCGCCCTGCTCCGGCCGTGCTTCAGTCCCTGGGGACCGTTTCTTATTCGTTCCCGAGCAGGGTACCTGCCGCAGCGCCTAACTGCAAGTTAGGCGCACCGCCGTTAGGTCGAACGAAGTTCGACCGATAGGCGCAACAAGAACGTGACAGCGCCGACCTCCGCACCTGGACGCGCGCTCGTTCGAAATCAGCCGCGACCGATTTTTCGGATCTCCGCCTTGCGCAAGGCCGGCACCGAAAGCCCTGCCACCCCGGGAACGCCCGCGAGCGCCGCCGCCAGCAGCATGGCCGCAGCGGGACCGATCGCGGACAGCAGCAGCCCGCCGAGCGCGCCGCCGATCGGGCGGCCGCTCTGCATGAGCATGCGCATCAGCGCGAAGGCGCGGCCGCGCATCTCGGCCGGCACGATCGCCATGCGCAGCGTCTGCGCCCAGATCGTCATCGGCGCGGCGCACACGCCATAGGCGAACTGAGCCAGGCCGACGAGCGCCACGTGCTGGCCGGAGAGCGCCAGCGCCAGCAGCGCGAGACCGGACGTCGCCTGGATCAGGCAGATGCGCCGGCCGAGCCAGCCGCCGGCGGCGAGCGCGCCGACGATCAGCGTGCTCGCCATCTGGCCCGCGGCCTCGATGGCGACCAGCACACCATAGAGCTCGGGCCCGCCCTTGAGCGTCTCGGCGGCGAGGATCGGCAGGGCGACCGCGATGATCCCGCCGCCGATGTTCCAGGCGAGATACATGAGCGTGGTGGCGCCCAGCACGGGGTGGCCGAACAGGAGCTGCGCGGCGGCGCCGAAGCCGCCGGTCCGCCGCGCGGCCGGGGATGCCGGCGGCGGCGCGCCGGCGATCTTCCCCATGCGCCACAGGCACCATGCGAAGAACAGATAGGAGGCGGCGTCGAGCGCGACGGCCGCCGGCGCGCCGACCGCCGCGATGATGGCGCCGCCGAGCGCCGGTCCGGCGACGCCGCCCAGCGTGTAGCCCAGCATCTCCAGCGCGTTCGCGGTCGCGATGCGGTCGGCGGGCACGAGCGCGGGGATCAATGCCGGCGTGCCGGCGAGCGGGATCATCAGCAGCAGACCGTAGATGGCGGCCGCTGCGTAGATGTGCCAGAGCGCCAGCGCGTCCATCAGGTGCAGCACGGGTATCGCGCCGATCGCGGCGGCGCGCAGGAGATTGTCGAGGATCAGAATGGCGCGGCGGTCGAAGCGGTCGAGCGCCCAGCCCGCGAGAAAACCGCCGAGGATGATCGGCCCGGTGAAGCACACCATGAGCAGGCCGACCGCCTCGGCCGATTGCGTCTGTTCGTAGACGAACCAGACGAACGCCACCTTGGTGAGCTGGTCGCCATGGATCGAGAAGGTGAAGCCGAGCCAGAACAGCCGGAACGGGCGAAGACGCAGGATGTCGAGGTAGCGCGACATGGCAGCAGAGTGTCGCGCATCTTGCCGGGAGATGGCTCGCGGTTTTCGGCCCCCAATAACCACCCTCTCCTTGGGGGATCGAAGCGCAAAGCGCTTCGATGTGCGCGCGAAGCGAACGGGTGAGGGAAGCGCGCAAAGCCGCGAGTGGTGAATCCAGCGAGGCAATTTCAATGATGCAAGCGCATTTCCCCGCGGCGGATACGCGACTCGCTGCATCATGCGCGCTTTAAAGGGGACAGCTTTAAAGGGGACATTCATCTTTTTCGCAACCTTTTTCGAGCAAAGCAAACGAAGAAAGATGAATGTCCCCTTTATTGCCCCGCGGCAGATACGCGACTCGCTCCATCATGCGCTTGCCCTCACCCTACCCTCTCCCCCAAGGAGAGGGTTTGGACTACGCTCTCGTTTCCATGCCACTCCTCCTCCGCACCCTCGCCTTCGCACTCGCGCTGATGACAGCCATCGCGCCCGCGCATGCCCACGACGTCGCCGACGAGATCGCCGTCACCGGCTTCGTGAAGCCGTCAGGCAACGAGACGGAGGTGCTGTGGCGCGTGCCGCTGGCCATGCTGGCCGATCTCGACCTGCCGCAAGCGCCGGCGGGCTTCGTCGACCTGGCGCGCGTTGGGCCGGCGCTGCGGCTTGCCGCGGGCGCGGTCGCGCGCGCATTCGCGCTGCATGACGGCAGCAAAGGCGAGGGCAATGTGCCGCTCGACCATCGAATCGTCGCGCTGCGCGTGTCTCCGCCGGGCGATCGTGAATTCGAGACGCTCGACCAGGCACGCGCCTTGATCCACGGGCCGGCATTGCCGGCCGATGCGGCGGTGCCGATCCGGCCTGGCTTCGTCGACATCCATCTCACCTACCCCGCGGTCGCCGATCCGATCCTGCGCATCAACCTGTCGCCTTCGCTCGTCCAGCGCCTGCATCTCGGCCTGCGCCTGGTGCTGCCTGATGGCGCCATCCGGCCCTTCGAGATCAAGGGCGCGGCCGACGCGGTGCGGCTCGATCCGAGCCGGTGGCAGGCGGCGCTGGCCTTCGTCGGCGACGGCGCGCGGCACATCATCGGCGGCGCCGACCATCTGCTGTTCCTGCTCTGCCTGATCGTGCCGTTCCGCCGCCGATTCTGGCCGCTGGTCGGCGTCGTCACCGCCTTCACGGTCGGGCATTCGATCACGCTGGTCGCGGCGGCACTCGGCCTCGTGACCATCGGTAGATGGTTTCCGCCCGTCGTCGAGACGCTGATCGCCGTGTCGATCCTCACTATGGCGATCGAGAACGTGCTGTGGGCGCGCTTCGAGCGGCGCTGGCTGATTGCGGCCGGCTTCGGCCTGATCCACGGCTTCGGTTTCGCCAATGCCTTGGGCGAATCCCTGCAATTCGCCGGCGCGCATCTGGCCCTGTCGCTCTTCGCCTTCAATCTCGGCATCGAGCTCGGCCAGATCGCGGTGCTGGTCGTGGCCGTCCCCGCGCTCAACTGGCTGTTCCGCGTCGAGGCGCTCAGGCGCTACGGCGTGCTGCTCATCTCGATCATCGTCGGCCACGAGGCGTGGCATTGGATGGTCGAGCGCGCGGGCGCGATCAAATGGGCCGAGCTCGCCGCGGTCGAGCCGGCCGGCGCCTTCGGCGCCCTTGCCTGGCTGGCGCTCGCCGCCTTCGTGCTGGCGCTCGCCTGGCCGATCGGCGACCGGCTGCGCGGCTGGTCGAGACAAATCGGGGCGTAGCGTTAGCAAGCGCATCTCGCCAGAGATGGCCCTTCCCTAAGGAGAGGGTCCTCGAAGTGCGCCCTGTTGGAGGTGTCTCCGATCAATGCCATAGTGACCGCGCCCCTGGTGTCGCCGCCCCGCCCCGATGAGTTCCGATCGCCTTCGCCATATCCGCCCGGTCGCACCGGTGCTGCTCAGCATCGCGTTGCTCGAATTCGGCGTTGGCGTGCTGAACCCGCTGGTGGGCTATCAGCTCACGCTGCGTGACGTGCCGACCCAGGCGATCGGCATCATCGCGTCCTGCTATTTCGTCGGCTATGTCAGCGGTGCGTTGACCGCGGCGCGCGTCGCCGACCGGGTCGGGCACATCCGCGCCATCACCGTGTTCACGGTCGTCATGGCGGCCGGCGTGCTGCTGCTGGCGCTGACCGAATCGCCGGTGATCTGGGGCGTCATCCGCATGACCATGGGCTATGGCATGGGCGGGCTCTTCGTGTGCGTCGAGTCCTGGCTCAACCACAAGGCGACGACGGCGACGCGCGGCCGCATCTTCTCGGTCTACCTGACGATCGCCCATGGCTGCGGCATGGCCGGGCCGATGGCGCTGGTGCTGTTCGATCCGACCGGCGTCACGCTGTTCCTGGTCGTCGCCATCTTCTACGCGACCTCCATCATCCCCATGGCGGTCACCCATGTCGGCAACCCCGAGATCGGCGAGCGCGTGCGCCTCGGCCTGGTGCGCCTGTTCCGCATCTCGCCGCTTGGCGTGGTCGTCGCCTGCTTCGGCGCCATGGCCAGCACGTCGTTCGGCCAGATGGCGCCGGTCTTCGTGCGCGAGACCGGGCTGACGGCGGCGCACCTCGCGACACTGCTCACCTTCAACCGGCTGGGCGCCATCCTGACCCAGCTGCCGGTCGGCTACCTGTCCGACAAGTTCGGACGGCGGCCCATGATGGTCGGCTGCGCCGCTGTCGCGCTCGCCGGCGCGCTGGCGGCGCTCGCCTTCGGCGACATGTCCTTTACCGTGCTGGCCGCCTGCTCCATGGTGATGATCGGCGCCGGCGCGCCGCTCTACGGCCTCGGCACGGCGCACACCTGCGACCGCTGCAAGCCCGACGAGATCCTCGCCGCCTCGGGCGGGCAGATGCTTGCGTGGTCGGTCGGCGCCGTGGTCGGCCCCTATGTCGCGGCCGTGACCATGGATCTGGTCGGCGCCCACGGCATCTTCATCCATACCGGCACGATCTACGTCGCGATCATCCTCTACGCGCTCTACCGCTCGGCGCGCCGCGGCGCGCCCAGCCAGGTCGGAGCAGGACGATCGCAGTCCGCCGCCGTGCCGGCCGAGAAGGCGCCGTGAGCACGACAACTCCGCACGCCTCGGGCCAGGACGACAAACTCGCGCGCCAGCTCCGTTCGATCGCGCCGGCGCTGATCAGCGTCGTCTTCCTCGAATTCGCGATCTCCTCGTTCATACCCCTGGTCGGCGTGCAGCTCACGCTGCGCGACGTGCCGACCACCATGATCGGCGTGATCGGCTCGGCCTATTTCATCGGCTTCATCCTGGGCGGCATGTTCGCCGCGCGCGTGCTCGACCGGGTCGGCCATATCCGCGCGCTCAGCGTGTTTGCCATCATCGCGATCGATTCGGCGCTGCTGATGGCGCTGTTCTCCGACCCATGGATCTGGCTCTTCCTGCGCATGCCGAGCGGCTTTTCCATGGCCGGCATCTGGGTCACGATCGAAACCTGGCTCAACCACAAGGCGACACGGCCGACGCGCGGCCGCCTGTTCGCCATCTACATGGTGGTGGCGGGTGCCTGCAGCTCGTGCGCCCCTCTGCTGCTGCGCGTCGTCGATCCGGCGGAGATCACGCTCTTCCTGATCATCGCGCTGTTCTATGCGGCCGCCATCGTGCCGATGGCGATCACGCGCGAGAGCAATCCCGAGATCGGCGACCGCGCGCGCTTCGGCCTGATCACGCTCTACGGCATATCGCCGCTTAGCGTCGTCGCCTGCTTCGGCAATGGCATGTGCGTGACCGGCTTCTCCAGCCTGATGCCGGTCTATGTCCAGAAGATCGGGTTGACGCCGGCCGATCTCGCCGTGCTGCTGTTCAGCGCGCGCGCCGGCGGCATGGTCGGCCAGTACCCGATCGGCCTGATCTCAGACCATGTCGGGCGGCGGCCGGTCATCCTCGCCGTGCTGCTCCTCGGCCTCGCCGGCGCGCTGTTCGGCGTTTTCTTCGGCGCGCAATCCTTCTGGCTGCTGGTCGCGGCGAGCATGATCTACGCCACGGCGACCTGGCCGCTCTACGCGCTGTGCATCAGCTACACTGGCGACAATTGCCGGCCGCAGGACCTGGTCGCCGCCAATGGCGGGCTGCTGCTGACCTGGGCGATCGGCGGCATCATCGGCCCGACCGCGGCCGGCTGGACCGTCGAATTGCTGGGGCATGACGGGCTGTTCATCTTCCTGGCCGCCGTGCTGGGCGTCCTCGTCCTCTTCACCCTCTTCCGCATGACCCAGCGCACCGCGGCGGCACCGCGGCCGAAGACGACGGATGAGCCGGCGGGCGGATAGAACCGACGGCCGCTCAGGGCATCTGCGGCCAGCGCTGACGGCCGTGAAACACGCGAAGAATCTCGATCGATTTCGGTGCGATTTCGGTGACAGTGCATTTAATTCTGCGCTTTCGGTGACACGGATTTCGGTGACAGTGCATTTAATTCTGTGGAGTGCACCCATATTTTGAGGATTTCGATTCGGTGACAGTGCACTTAATTCTGATTTCGGTGACAGCGCACTTGATTATTAAGTCGTTAATTAAGCATTTCGGTGACAGTGCATTTAATTTCGATTTCGGTGTGGTTTCGGTGACAGTGGCAATGTCGGTGGCAATTTCGGTGACAGTGCACTTAATTCCGATTTCGATGACAGCGCACTTGATTATTAGGTGATTAATTAAGTGCACTGTCACCGAAATACGTGAAATTCTCGAATAAGTGCACTGTCACCGAAATAAACCGCTGATTCTCGTGTCTCACACATGGGGTGCAGTCCAATGCACCGCCACGAAAATACCTACCCCTGCGGAATCGCCACCTTCGGCCCGCTCTGGTCGAAGCGGGCGACGGCGGGATCGATGTCATAGTAGTCGCCGCGGTCGAGGCAGAAGATGTGCTGGGCGACGGTGAGCTCGGTCGTGCCGTCGAGCGTGCCGGCCAGGATCGCGATGTAGTCGAGATCGTCGCCCTGCCAGAACAGGCTCGAGCCGCAATTGCCGCAGAAGCCGCGGCGCGCCTTGGGCGAGGAGCGGTACCAGGACAGTTCCGCCTCGCGCTGGAGCGAGAAGTCGGCCAGCCGGGCCGCGGTCGCGGCGACGAAATGCCCGGTCCAGCGCCGGCACTGGCCGCAATGGCACATCACGACCGGACGCAGCTTGCCTTCGACGCGGTAGCGCACCGCGCCGCACAGGCAGCCGCCGTCATGGGTCTGCTTGTCGTCGTTGGCCATGGCGGACTCCGTTACATATCCCCTCTCCCGCCGTCGGCGGGGAAGCAAGTAGAGTCATGGCTCACCACTTCCGATCTCCTCGCGCCTTTTCGCGACATAGGCGTCGAGCTCATCGCGGATCGCCTTGTCCATGGGCGGCTCGACATATTCCTTGAGCGCGCGCTTCCAGATCTCGGTCGCGCGCGCCGAGGCGTCGACGGCGCCGGCGTCGGCCCAATTCTCGTATTGGCGCCAGTCCGACAGCAGCGGTTGATAGAAGGCGCGCTCGTAGCGCTCGAGCGTGTGCGGATCGCCGAAGAAATGGCCACCGGTCGGCACGCGCCGGATCGCCTCGAAGCCCAGCGTCTCGTCGTTCACCTCGTCGGGCCTGAGGAATTCCATCATGTTCTGCAGCATCTCGATGTCGAGGATGAGCTTTTCGTAGGAGGCCGTCAGCCCGCCTTCGAGCCAGCCCGCCGCATGATAGACGAGGTTCGAGCCGCCGAGGATCGAGCCCCACAGCGACATCTCCGTCTCGTAAACCGACTGTGCGTCGGCCGCGTTGGACGCAGTGGGATTCGAGGTGCGATAGGGCAGCTTGTAGCGGCGCGCGAGCTGGCCCGACACGATGTTCGCCTTGGTGTTCTCCGGCGTGCCGAAGGCGGGCGCGCCCGATTTCATGTCGACGTTGGAGGTGAAGGAGCCGTAGACCATCGGCGTGCCGGGACTGATGATCTGCGCCAAGGCGATGCCGAACAGCGCCTCGGCGTTCTGCTGGGCGAGCGCCGCCGGCAGCGTGACCGGTGTCATGGCGCCCAGCAGCGTGAACGGCGTGACGCAGATCGGCTGGCGCATCTCGGCCATCGCCGTCAGCCCGTCGGCCATCGCCTCGTCGAACCGCCTTGGGCTGTTGACCGAGATGATGGTCGTGACGCCCGGCACCTTGGCGAGCTCCTCCATGGTCGAGCCGCGGCTGATCGCCATCATGCGCGCGCCATCGGTCGCGCGGCCGCGCCCGATCGAGGTGCAATGGAAGGACAGGTCGGAATAGACGAGGTTGGTGAGATAGGTATCGAGGTGGCGCGTGTTGGCCTGGAGCTCGACCGGCGCGACCACCTGGTTGCCGATGATGTGGATCGCGTTGAAGTAGTGGGCGAGCCGAATGAAGTCGCGATAGTCGTTGAGATTGCCCGAGCGGCGGCCGCGCTCGCGGTCGTGCACGTTGGGCGGGCCGGCGACCAGGCCGAAGATCACGTCATTGCCGCCGAAATGCACGGCATGTTCAGGGTTGCGCGGCACGATCGTGAAGGTCGGCGGCGCCTTGGCGACCAGCTCGGCGACGAGGCCGCGATCCATGCGCACGTTCATCGTGCTGCGATCGACTTGGGCACCCGCCTTCGTCATGCGGGCGCAAGCCGATGCCGACATCAGCTCGATGCCGAGCTCCTCGAGGATGCGCATCGATGTGTTGTGGATCGCCTCGATCTGGTCGGCCGAGTAGATCTCGTATTTCGGATAGGGATTGGTGACGCGCCGCCAGGGCAGCTGCACGAGGTGGGTCGGCTGGCCGCGGCCCGAGACCGAGCGGCGCCGGCGCTCGCTCGCGCGCACCACCCGTTGCGGCTCGTCCTGCGCTGTCATGGCCTGATCGGACATACCGGGCCTGATCCTTTGCTATGTCGCTGTCAGGAAAGATAGTGCACCGTGAGCGACGCGCCGTTATCCTCCCAGCGACGCTTCATGGCCCAGCGGCGCAAATGGGCCTGGTTGACGGTTGCCCCATGTTTGCCGGCGCGCCCGCCAAGCTGCCCCAGGATATCGGTTTCTACCTCGTGCCGCAGTTCTCGATGATGGGGTTCGCCGCCGCCATCGAGCCGCTGCGCTCGGCCAATCGCATGAGCGGCAAACAACTCTACCGCTGGCGCCTGATCTCGCGCGACGGCAAGCCGGTGCTGGCGAGCAACGGCATCGCGATCCCGATCGATCTGTCGATCGCCGACGCGCAGGAGTTCGCGGCGGTCGCGGTATGCGCCGGGCTCGACGTCGAGCGCTTCGACGACCGCGCCGTGTTCGCCTGGCTGCAGCGCCTGTCGCGCCATGGCGCCGCGGTGGGCGCCATCTCGACCGGCGCCTTCGTGCTGGCGCGCGCAGGCCTGCTCGACGGCCATCGCTGCACGCTGCATTGGGAAAGCCTGCCCGCCTTCCGCGAGGCCTTTGCCGCCATCGCGGCGACCGACGAGCTGTTCGAGATCGACCGCGACCGCTTCACCTGCTCGGGCGGCACGGCGGCGATGGACATGATGCTGCACCTGATCCGCGCCCAGCATGGCCACGAGCTGGCGGCCGCAGTGTCCGAGCAGTTCATCCACGGGCCGATGCGCGCGGCCGGCGAGCGCCAGCGCCTCGCGCTGCCCGAACGCCTGGGTATCAACCATCCGAAGCTGCTGGCGGTCGTCGCCGCCATGGAGGCCAATCTCGAGGAGCCGGTCGGCCGCGCCGAGCTCGCGCGCAAGGCCGGGCTGTCGCCGCGCCAGATCGAGCGCCTGTTCGAGAAATACCTGGGTGCCCGGCCGATGCACTATTACCAGACGCTGCGCCTCAACCGCGCGCGTCGGCTGCTGCTGCAGACCGATCTGTCGATCCTCGAGGTCGGGCTTGCCTGCGGATTCAAGTCCGCCTCGCATTTCTCCAAGAGCTACCGCGAAAGCTTCAACCGCAGCCCGCGCGAGGAGCGCCTGATCCGCCGCGCCTCGCCGCACCAGCGGCTGGTGTGGTGACGCTCCTCCAGGATTTCATTACGCCGCCACATCAAGGCGCTTTGCACGTTCGATTCTCTGCCGTCTCGTTGGAGAGTGCAAAGCGTCCCACAAATCGTTGCGGCGCTGCACATTGAGCCAGAACTCCGGCGTGTTGCCGAACACGCGCGCCAGCATGAGCGCCGTATCAGCGGTAACGGTCCGCCGATCGTTGCAAAGCTCATTGACGAGCTTGCGAGGCACGCCCATTGCCCGTGCGAGTCTGCCTTGGGTGATCGCAAGCGGCCTCAGGAATTCTTCGGTCAAGATCTCACCAACACCAACGGGCTTCCGCTTGGTCATCATGGGCATTCACCGATATCCATGGTCATCGAGATAGACGGATGACGCCTCGCCTCGCGATGCATTCCATCGAAACACGAGCCGCCACTGGTCATTGACACGAATAGAATGCCAGCCATGCAGCCGTCCGACCAATTTCTCAAAGTGATTGCTTGGTGGGACACGCAGATCTCGCTCGTCGACCGCGTCATCAATCATCTGCAGCTTTCTAAACAAGCGGCCCCGCAACTCTGCCGGAATCTGCCGGCTGCGTGCGTCTTGCAGGTAAAACTCCTGCAGCCACCCGTCCCGGAAGCTGATGATCACCTAACCGCTCCATTGGGATGGTGTACCACTTGATGGTACATCATTGGCCAAACGACAGCAAGATTCGGGACGTTGCGCACTCCGCGACTGCTATAATCGAGGGCATGAGCACAACACATCACTTCACCGTCTTCGACACCGCCATCGGCCATTGCGGCATCGCCTGGGGCGCGCACGGCATCGTCGCCGTGCAGCTGCCTGGCGATGACGCGGGCCGCACGCGTGCGCGTCTGCTGCGGCGATGCTCCGACGTGACGGAAGCGGCGCCACCGGCCGGGATCCAGCAGGTGATCGACGCCATCGTGACGCTGCTCGGTGGCACCCATGTCGATCTCAGCGCCGCGCCGCTCGACATGGCACGCGTGGACGAGTTCGGGGCCCGTGTCTACGCGATCGCGCGGCAAATCCCACCGGGCCAGACGCTGACCTATGGCGAGATTGCGACCAGGCTCGGCGACCGGCTGCTGGCGCATGATGTCGGCCAGGCACTCGGGCGCAACCCCTTCCCGATCATCGTGCCCTGCCACCGCGTGCTTGCGGCCGGCGGCAAGGCAGGCGGCTTCTCCGCGCCAGGCGGGGTCAACACCAAGCTCAGGTTGCTCGCCATCGAGGGCGCTCCATTGCCGAAGTCGTCGACCAGGTCGTTGAGGATCAAGGAAGCGGCGGCATCGTACAAGGCTGCGCAACTCGGTCTTTTTGACGGTGCCTGAGCGCGGGGGCCGCGCGCTTGTAATGGCATTTTCCTGTGGGTAAACTCCGCTCCCTCTTCCCGGAGCGGGGCCGTGGTCAAGTATTCGATCTTCTCACTCGCGCGCAATGCGCTGAGCCGGCACGAGAATTGGCCGGAAGCCTGGCGCAGCCCGGAGCCCAAGTCCGAATATGACGTCATCATCATCGGTGCCGGCGGTCACGGCCTCGCCACCGCCTACTATCTCGCCAAGGAGCATGGCGTCACCAACGTCGCGGTGATCGAGAAGGGCTATCTCGGCGGCGGCAACACGGGGCGCAACACGACGATCGTGCGCTCGAACTACTATCTCGAGCCCAACGCGCACTTCTACGAGAAGTCGCTCCAGCTCTGGGAAGGGCTGAGCCAGGACCTCAACTACAACGTCATGCTGAGCCAGCGCGGCGTGCTCAACCTGGCGCACGCGCCGTCCGAGGTCGACAGCTTCCACCGCCGCGGCAACGCGATGCGGCTCAACGGCATCGACGCCGAGTTCATGACGCGCGACCAGATCGCGCAGATGGTGCCGCTGCTCAACATGTCGATGGAGGCGCGCTATCCGATCCTCGGCGGACTGATCCAGCGGCGCGGCGGCATCGCGCGCCACGACGCGGTGGCCTGGGGCTTCGCGCGCGCGGCCGACGCGCGCGGCGTCGACATCATCCAGAACTGCCCCGTGACCGGCATTCGCCGCGAGGGCGGCCGCGTGACCGGCGTCGACACCGCCCGGGGCTTCATCAAGGCGAAGAAGGTCGGCATCGCGGTCGCCGGCCATTCGAGCCACGTCGCGGCCATGGCCGGCCTGCGCCTGCCGATCGAATCACACGTGCTGCAGGCGCTGGTGTCCGAGCCGATCAAGCCGTGCCTCGACACGGTCGTGACGTCGGGTGCCGTGCACTTCTATGTCAGCCAGTCCGACAAGGGCGAGTTGGTCATGGGCGGCGACCTCGACGGCTACAATTCATACGCCCAGCGCGGCAATCTGCCGATCATCCAGCATGTCGTGGCCGCACTGCTGGCACTCTTCCCTTGCTTCAGCCGGCTTCGGATGATGCGCACCTGGGGCGGCATCATGGACATGAGCATGGACGGCAGCCCGATCATCGCCAAGACGCCGATCGGCGGCCTCTACATCAACACCGGCTGGTGCTACGGCGGCTTCAAGGCGACGCCGGGCTCCGGCTGGGTCTTCGCGCACACGATCGCGCGCGACGAGCCGCACAAGCTCAATGCCGAATTCACCCTCGAGCGCTTCGCCGAGGGCAAGACCTGGGACGAAAAAGGCATGGGCCCGACTCCCAATGCGCACTGAAGATACACCATGCTGCTGATCGATTGCCCTTGGTGCGGCACGCGCGACCAGCGCGAATTCACCTATGGCGGCGACGCGGCCGTAAAACGTCCGGCCGATCCTGCCGCGGTCAGCGACAAGGAGTGGCACGACTACGTCTACATCCGCGTCAATCCGCGCGGCAGCCATGTCGAGCTGTGGCACCACAACGCCGGGTGCCGCCGCTGGTTCAAGCTGCGGCGCGACGTCGTCACCCATGAGATGCAGGGTTCGGCTCCGATCGGCAGCGAGCTCGAGCCGCCGCTGCCGATCGCGGGACGCCCGGGCAAGCCATGAGCCAGCTCTTTCGCATGGCCCCGGGCGGAGCCTGGGCCGGACTGATCGACCGCAGTCGCGAGATCCGCTTCAGCTTCGACGGGCGGACGCTGCGCGGCCATCCCGGCGACACGCTGGCCTCGGCGCTGCTCGCCAACGGCGTGCGGCTGGTCGGCCGCAGCTTCAAGTATCACCGTCCGCGCGGCATTGTCGGCGTGGGCGCCGAAGAGCCGAACGCGCTGATCCAGCTTCGTCGCGGCGAGCGCACGGAGCCGAATGTTCGCGCGACCCAGATCGAACTTCATGACGGGCTCGAGGCCGAGAGCCAAAACCGCTGGCCCTCGCTCGGCTTCGATCTGGGCGCCGTCAATTCGGCGCTGTCCGGGCTGTTCCCGGCTGGCTTCTACTACAAGACCTTCATGTGGCCGGCATCGTGGTGGATGTTCTACGAGACGTTCATCCGCCGCGTCGCCGGCATGGGCAAGACCGCTACGGCGGCCGATCCCGATCACTACGAGCACATGCACGTCCATTGCGATGTGCTGGTAGTCGGCGGCGGCCCGGCCGGGCTGATGGCTGCGCGCGCTGCGGGACGCTGGGGTGCGCGCGTCATCGTGTGCGATGAGGGCGCCGCGCTCGGCGGCAGCGTGCTGGGCGAACGGCTGTTCATCGACGGCAAGCCCGCACCCGACTGGGTGCGCGAGACGGAGGCCGAGCTGGCGGCCATGCCCGAGGTGCGCCTGCTCGCGCGCACGACGGCGTTTGGCTACTACGACCAGAACATGGTGACGCTGGTCGAGCGCGTCGCCGATCACGTGCTGATGCCAGGTCATCACCAACCGCGTCAGCGCCTGTGGCTTGTGCGCGCGCGACGCGTCGTGCTCGCGACCGGCGCGATCGAGCGTCCGATCGTCTTCGCCGACAACGACCGGCCGGGCGTGATGCTCGCCTCGGCCGCGCGCGCCTATGCCAATCGCTACGCGGTCATACCGGGCAAGCGCGTCGTGCTGTTCACCTGCAACGACGGCGCCTACGCAACCGCTCTCGACCTCGCCGATGCCGGCGTCGATGTGGCCGGCATCGTCGATACCCGGCCCGACCCGACCGGTCCCCTGCCTGCCCGGGCGCGCGCTGCCGGCCTCGCGATTCATGCCGGCCACGCCGTCGCGCTGGCGCATGGCGGCAAAGCCTTGAGCGGCGTCGAGATCATGGCGCTGGACGGCGATCGCCTGACCGGATCGTCCCGCCCCTTGCATTGCGACGTGCTCGCCGTGTCGGGCGGCTGGAATCCGGCCGTGCATCTCTTCTCCCAGGCCCAGGGCAAGCTGCGCTTCGACGATATCCTCGGCTCTTTCGTACCCGATCGCGCCGCCCAGGCGGTGCATGTCGCCGGCTCGGCGGCCGGGCATTTTGCACTCGGCCAGTGCCTCGCGGAGGGCGCGCGCGCAGGCGCCGACGCGGCACGGCTGGCCGGCTTCGGTGATGGGACGCCGCCCGCCACGCCGGCGACCAGCGAGGACGCGCCGGCGCCGCACCGGACGCTGTGGGCCATACCGCCGATCGAGCCCGGCAAGGGCAAGCGCTTTGTCGACGTCCAGAACGACGTCACCGCCGAGGACGTGGCGCTCGCGGCGCGCGAGGGCTACCGCTCGGTCGAGCACCTCAAGCGCTACACCACGCTCGGCATGGGCACAGACCAGGGTAAGACCAGCAACATCACCGGGCTTGCCATCCTGTCCGGCATCGTCGGCGAGCCGATCCCCAAAGTCGGCACCACGACCTTCCGCGCGCCCTATACACCTGTCACCTTCGGCACGCTGGTCGGACCGGAGGTCGGCGAGCATCTCGACCCGATCCGTCACAGCGCCATGCATCCCTGGCACGTCAAGGCCGGCGCGCAGTTCGTCAATGCCGGCTTGTGGAAGCGTGCCCAGCTTTACCGCCGCCCAGGCGAAACGGAGCAGCAGGCGATCGATCGCGAAGTTCTCAACACGCGCGAGAAGGTCGGCATCGTCGACGTGTCGACGCTCGGCAAGATCGATATCCAGGGGCCCGACGCGGTCGAGTTTCTCAACCGCGTCTACACCAACGCCTGGTCCAAGCTCGAGATCGGCCGCGGCCGTTACGGCATCATGCTGCGCGAGGACGGCATGGTGTTCGACGACGGCACGACGACGCGGCTCGGACCCAATCACTTCCTGATGACGACCACGACGGCCAACGCCGTGCGCGTCATGGCGTGGCTCGAGTATTGGCTTCAGGTGCAGTGGCCGGACCTCAAGGTCTATGTCGCGAGCGTCACCGAGCAATGGGCGGCCGCGGCGCTGGCCGGCCCCCTTGCGCGGCTGGTGCTGGCCGACGCGGTCGAGGGCCTCGACGTGTCGAACGAGGCGCTGCCGTTCATGGGCTATGCGACGGCGCACATCGCGGGCATTCCCGTCCGCGTGTTTCGCATCAGCTTCTCCGGCGAGCTCGGCTTCGAGGTCAATGTCGCTGCCGATCACGGAATGACCGTTTGGGAAGCCTTGATGAAAGCCGGCGAAAAGCACGGCATCATGCCCTACGGCACCGAGGCGCTCGGCGTGCTGCGCATCGAGAAGGGACATTTCGTCGTCGGCCCTGAGGCCGACGGCCGCACCACGGCCGACGACCTCGGCCTGTCCGGCCTGGTCAGCAAGACCAAGGACTTCATCGGCAAGCGCTCGTTGACCCGGCCGGCGCTGCTGGCGCCCGACCGCCTGCAGCTGGTCGGCCTGATGCCGCTCGACAAGAAGGACGAGATCGTGCGCGGCTGCCAGCTCGTCGCCGATGGCCCAGGGTCCGGTCGGGGCGCGCGGCCGCCCGTGCCGATGGAGGGCGTCGTCACATCCAACTGCTACAGCGCCACGCTGGGCTGCTGGATCGCGCTCGCGCTGGTCAAGGCCGGGCGCAAGCGCCATGGCGAGACGCTGCACGCCCAATCGCCGCTGACCGGCCGCAGCGTGCCGGTCAAGATCGTGCCCAACGTGTTCATCGATCCCGAAGGAGCGCGCCTCCGTGTCTGACCGCGCGCCCGCCCCCGTCAGCTCGCTTGCGCCGGTCTACAAGACCGGCACCTTCGGTGCTTCCGCCGGCAACGGATCCATCAATGTGCTGGCGGAACGGCGACCGGGATCGATGATCAACATCCAGGGCGAGACGGACAGCGCCGCCTTCCTCGCGGCGGTCAAGCTGCATTTTGCCGTCGAGCTCCCGATCGAGCCGAACACCAGCCTCGCCGCCGGAGCTGCGCGCTGCCATTGGCTCGGGCCCAATTCCTGGCTCATGGTCGGGCCGCCGCTGACGACCGACGAGGTCGCCATGCGCCACCTCGCGATCTCCGCCGCCAAGGGTGCCCTGATCGACGTTTCCAGCGGTCGTGTCGTACTGCGCGTCCGCGGGCCGCGCGCCGCCGAGATCCTGGCCAAGAATTGCGGCCTCGATTTTCATCCCAGGCGCTTTGCCGTCGGCCACTGCGCCCAAAGCCTCTATGGCCGCGTCGCCGTGCTGATCGACAAGTTCGATGCCGAACCGGGCTTCGATCTATTCGCAGCGCGCAGCTATGCGGGCTCGTTGTGGCATGAGCTCACTCACGCGGCTGGGGAATACGGCTACCGAGTCGATCCGCCGGTCATGGCGTGAGCAGGAGCCGCACGGCGGGGCTGGAACCAATTGTCGGTTCGAGGCATTCTGGACGTCAGGCCAGGGACCCGGGAGGTTCGTCGATGCCGGCGTTGGTCCGATTTGTCCTGGCAATCCTCGCGATTGCCGTGCCGGCAGCAGCATTCGCCGACTGCCCCGGTTTCATTGCGCGTGCGCCCACCGGCATTCGGCTGGCGGCCGGCTCTGGCATGGCGCTGCCGCGGCTCCTCGTTGAGAACGAGGGCCAGGTCGGCATCACCTTCCTCGGCCATTCGAGCTTTCTGATCCAGTCGCCGCAAGGCGTGTCGGCCATTACCGATTTCAACGACTACATCGCGCCCTTGGTGCTGCCCGACATCGTGACCATGAACAATGCGCACGACACGCATTACACGCCTCGCCCGGACCCGCGCATCCGGCATATCCTGCGCGGTTGGACGCTCGGCGAAAATCCGACGCTGCACGACATCCGCTACAAGGACGTCGAGGTGCGCAATGTCCCGACGCATGCGCGCGGTTTTCGCGGCATGGGCGGCACGCGCGCCTATGGCAACTCGATCTTCCTGTTCAACACGGCCGGCATCTGCATTGCGCATCTCGGCCATTTGCACCATCTGCTCAACAACGTGATCCTGAGCGAGATCGGCAAGATCGACGTCGTGATGGTGCCGATCGACGGCATGTACACGATGAGCCAGGAGGATGCGATCGACGCCCTGGAGAAGATCAAGGCGCCGCTCAACCTGCCCATGCACTATTTCGGCCAGCACACGCTGAACCGGTTTCTGGAGAAAGCGCGACCGAAATTCCCGGTGACGATCAGCTCGACCTCGACGATCGCCATCACACGATCCGACTTGCCGGATCAACCCGAGATCCTGGTCCTGCCCGGCAGGTAGAGGCTCAGGTCCGCCCGATCCGGCGACCAGCGCGAACCTGACTGAGATCCACGGCGTTTGCGCCCCTGCGTCGCGGAACGACGCGCGCCGCCGGGAACCGCACGCGAACCGTCGTCCCGACCCTGGACGAGCTTGAAATGTCGAGCGTTCCGCCATGGAGTTCGGCCAAGCGCCGGCTCAATGGCAGGCCAAGGCCGGTGCCGCCGTATTTCCGAGCAAGGCTGCTGTCGACCTGCCCGAACGGGGCGAGCGCCACCGCAACCTGATCTTCGGACATGCCGATGCCCGTATCGGCAACCTCCAACACCATGGCTCCGGTCGTCTCAAGACGGGCCACGGTCGTGACGCTCCCGCCGCGTTCGGTAAACTTGACGGCGTTGGACAAGAGATTGATCAGGATCTGCCGGATGCGGACGTCATCGGCGCGCAGCACCGGCAGGTCATCGGGACATTGGACGTCGAGGATGACGGCGCCGACATCGGCGCTGGTGCGCACCGACTTGAGACTTGCGGCGATCGCCCCGGCCATGTCGATCTCCGACTCACGAAGCTCCAGGCGATCGGCTTCGGCACGCGAGATGTCGAGGATGTCGTTGATCACGCTCAGCAGGTGCTGCCCGCTGCTCTGGATGTCCTTGGCGTAGTCCTGGTATTTGGGATTGCCCAGGGAACCGAAGACACCTGTCGCCATGATCTGGGAGAATCCGATGATGGCGTTGAGCGGCGTGCGCAGCTCGTGGCTGACGCTGGCGAGAAACGCCGACTTCGCTTGGCTCGCCGCCTCGGCTCGCTCCTTGGCTTCGCGCAGATCGCGCTCGGACGCCTTGCGCTGGGTGATGTCGCGGATGAACGCGCTGAAGAGGATGCTGGCGCCGTAGCTCAACGCCGATACGGCGATCTCGATGGGAAACTCCCGCCCGGAGCGATGCAGCGCCATGGTTTCGAGACGACGGCCGCGGATCTCCTTGGTCTGGAGAGACCGTGCAAAGGCCGCGTCGTGCGCCGCCTTGTAGCGGGTCGGCATGATGAGGTCGGCCATCCGCCGGCCGACCGCCTCCTCCTTCGACCAGCCAAAGATCGCCTCCGCCTGCGGATTCCAGCCGGCGACCGTTCCGGTCTGATCCATGATCACGATGGCGTCGAGCGCGCTGTCGATGATGGCGCGGAAGCGCTCCTCGGTCTGCTGCATCACCGAGGCCTTGGCCTGCATGTCGAGCGCCACGCGCTGATCGACGAGGGATGAGGCGAGGCCCAAAGCAAGAATGATGAAGGTGGCGGCCGCGACGCTCATGGCCAGCAGCTCTGGCGCCATGCCGGACGGCGCAATTCCGGCCATGTCGGTCAGCGTATAGCTCGCCGCCGCCATCGCCGTGTGGTGCATGCCCGCGATCGCCGCACCCATGACGCAACCGCTCGCAAGGCGCGTCCAGATGGTGCGGACGCGTGCCGTCAGCCACAGCGCCACGATCGAGGCCGCGACCGCGATCGCCACCGAAAGCGCGACCAGAACGGGGTCGTACAGGGTCCGGGCGGGAAGCTGCATTGCCGCCATGCCGGTGTAGTGCATGGCGGAGACGCCGATGCCCATGAACGACCCAGCCGCCAGCAGATGGCTCATCGCCGGCGGCTGCCGGAGATTGACGATGAAAAGGCCGATGCCGGTGACGAGCACGGCAGCCACCAGCGAGGCGAGCGTTGTCGCAAAATCGTAATTGATCGGAACCGGGAGCCGGAACGCCAACATTGCGATGAAATGCATCGACCAGATGCCGCCGCCCATGGCCATCGCGCCGCCGGACAGCCAAATCCAGCGCATCGTGCCGGTAGCCGCCCGGATGCGCCCCGCAAGGTCCAGCGCCGTGTAGGACGCGAAGACCGCGATGGCGACTGATAGCGCCACCAGGGCAACATCATGATGTCCGTGGAAAACCACGCTTTGGCGATCCGCAATGACGGGTTCAGGCCTTGAACTGGCCTCAGGGTCGCGATTTTGCCACGCGATCGTTAACGCCTCGTGAACGGCCCGCTCATTGACGGACCCGGCCCTGCTCGGCGCAGCCAGTCCCGGCGCATCAACACGTAGAGGCCGAGTTCCTTGCCCGGCCGGCGCAGCACGCGCTCAAGGGCCATGCCCGCGCGCTCCATCACGCGGCATGACGCATGGTTTCTCAGATCGGCAATACCGATGATGCGCAGCAGTCCGGCCGCGCCGAAGGCATGGGCGATCGTCGCGCCGAGCGCTTCCTGGGCGAGCCCGCGCCCGCGGTGGGACGGCAGGAGGGTGTAGCGCAGCGCAAAGCCCATGCCGTCGTCCCGTCGGCGCAACCCGCACTCGCCGACGAGACGGCCGTCGCCGGCATCGAACAGGGCCCACACGCCGATACCGAAGCGCTGCCAGGCCTGACGGTAGCTTTCGAAGGTCCGGCGCGCCTGGTCCGGACTCTCGACACCGGTCTGCAGCATGCCAAACGCGTCGGGGTTGCCATGCAAGGCGATGAAAGCGGACAGATCCCCGGCTCCATAGGGACGGAGCCGCAGCCGCGGCGTGCGGAGTTCGCTCACTTCACCCGACGCTTGGCGCGGGCTGTCGGCTGGGCGGCGAGCGGGTCGTCGGGCCAATGATGGCGCGGATATTGGCCACGCATGTCGCGTTTGACCTGCTCGTAGGCATTGACCCAGAAGCTCGCGAGGTCGCGCGTGACCGCCAGCGGCCGGTGAGCCGGCGACAGAAGGTGGAGCAGCAGCGGCACGCTGCCGTCGGCGATGCGCGGCGTCTCCGCCGCGCCAAACATTTCCTGCAGCCGGACCGCCAGCACCGGCGTCTCGCCGCCGGCATAGTCGATGCGAATACGCGAGCCGGACGGCACGCTTACATGGGTGGGCGCCGCGCGCTCGAGCGCCTGGCGCTGCCGCCAATCGAGCATAGCGTCGAGCGCCGCTTCGAGGTCGATGCGCTTGAGCTGCGCGCGGCGCGTCGCACCGGCCAGATGCGGCGCCAGCCAGGTATCCACGCTCGCCAGCAGCGCCTCATCGGAGACATCGGGCCAGGCTGCCTCGGTTGCCCCTTGCATACGACGCAGCAACAAAACGCGCGATTGCCAATTGCGCAGCTCAGGCGTCCAGGCCAGCGCGTCGAGGCCAAGCTCGCGGATGCCGTGCATCATGGCTGCGGCTTTCAGCTCATCCGGCGCCCCGGACCAGGGCTCATCCTTGAGCACGATGGCGCCGAGCCGCCGCTGCCGTCGCGCCTCGACCGCCTCCGTCCGCGCATTCCATTGGCACGTCTCCGCCCATTCGATGCGGTCCCCGAAAGCCTGCTCGATGTCGTCGAGTCCCAGCGGTGCCGCCAGGAAGATGCGCGCCTCGCGCCTGGCGCCGTCGAGATCGGCCACGGCGAGCCAGTCCTCGGCGGCCAGCGGATCGGCAGCCTGATCGCGGCCGGTGGGAAAGAAGGCGCCCTGCCCGCTGGCCAGAAGGAATCGCCCGCCGCCTTCCGATCGCCGCGCGGCAACGCGGTCGGGATAGGCGAGCGCCACGACCGTGCCGGTGCGCGCCGCATCGGCACGTGTATCGCCGACGCCGATGCGTCGCCGCCACTGCCGTGCCGCGCGCAAGACCTGGTCGCGCGCGGCACGATCGACGCGCAAGCCGCCCGGCAGGCTCGTTGTGCGATCGGAGCCCAGCACCTCCACGCGCAGGCGCAGATCGCTGTCGTGCGCGCCAGCCTCCGCCCTCACGACATCCCGCTCGCTGAGGAGCGCCGCGACGTCGCAGGCGAGCGCGCCCAACCCGATCATGTGTCCGCGCCGGATCATGTGCGCCAGTCGCGGATGCACGCCCAGCTCTGCCAGTGCGCGGCCATGCGTGGAGATGCGCCCCCGTTCGTCGAGCGCGCCGATTTGGCCGAGCAGCTCGCGCGCCTGCGCAAACGCCGCGCGCGGCGGCGGATCGAGCCAGGCAAGCTTGCCTGGGTCCTCGGCCCCCCAGCGGGCGAGCTCGAGGGCGAGCGGCGCCAGATCGGCCTCCAGGATCTCCGGTGTGTTGTGAGGCGCCAATGCGCGATGGGTCGCCTCGGACCACAGCCGGTAGCACGTGCCCGGCCCCAGTCGGCCGGCGCGACCGCGCCGCTGGTCGGCCGAGGCCTGGCTCACGCGCACCGTCTCCAGTCGCGTCATGGCGCTGCGCGGATCGAAGCGCGGTACCCGCATCAAACCACTGTCGATCACGACACCGACCCCTTCGATCGTCAGGCTGGTCTCGGCGATCGAGGTCGACAACACGACCTTGCGCTTGCCCGGCGAGCTCGGCTGGATCGCGAGGTCCTGCTGGTCGAGCGGCAAGTCGCCGTGCAGCGGCGCGATGATCACGCCGGGATCGAGCTCGACCTCCTCGAGCAACGCCTCGACGCGGCGAATCTCTCGGAGCCCGGGCAGGAACACGAGCAAGTCGCCGTTCTCCGCCGCGAGCGCGCGACGGACTGTTGCGGCGACGTCGTCCTCGATGCGTCCGCCCGACGTCCGCTCGACATGGTGCGTCCTCACGGGGTGCGCACGGCCTGCGCTGGCGATGATTGGCGCGCCGCCGAGCAGATGCGCAACGGGACCGCCATCGAGCGTCGCGGACATGACGAGCAGCCGCAGCTCCGGTCGGAGCGTCGCCTGCACCTCAAGCGCGAGCGCGAGGCCAAGGTCGACTTCCAGGCTCCGCTCATGGAACTCGTCGAACAGCACGGCGCCGATGCCGTCGAGCGACTGGTCACCCTGGATCAGGCGCGTGAACACGCCATCGGTCACGACCTCGATACGGGTGCCGGGTCCTGCGCGCGCGTCCATGCGCACGCGATAGCCGACGGTGGCGCCGACCTCCTCGCCCAGCGTCGCCGCCATGCGCCGCGCCGCAGCGCGCGCAGCCAGTCGGCGCGGCTCGAGCATGACGATCTTTCGGCCGGCCAGCCAAGGCTGATCGCGCAGCGCGAGGGGCACCCGCGTCGTCTTGCCGGCGCCCGGCGGCGCCTGCAGGACGGCATTCGGCCCCGCGGCGAGCGCGCGCAGCAGCTCCGGCAGTGCGGATTCGATCGGCAAGTCGGCCATGACGTCGGCAGCGATAGTCCATCCGCCCGGGGTTGGCAATCGCGCGCCCTTCCCGCACACTGCCGGCGCCCCATGTCGGGCCATTGGGCGAGCCATTTGGAGATGTTCATGAATGAATCGATGACGCAGGCCTGGCCGGTTTCCGAGCGGGCCCGTGCCCTGCACCATCAGACGCTGGTCTGGGACGCGCATAGCTGCCTGCCGATCAAGGCCGGCGTCGACATCTCCGATCTCGAACGGCACCGTGCATCGGGCATCGACTACGTGTCCGTCAACGTCGGCATGGATTTCAATCCGCTCGCCCAGGTGACGCGGGTGATCGCCACCTACCGCGCCTGGATCGCGGCGCGGCCGGACAAGTATGTGCTCGCCGGCACGGTCGGCGACGTGCGCCGCGCCAAGTCGGCTGGAAAGCTCGCCGTCAGCTTCGACCTCGAGGGCTCGGACATGATCGATGGCGATCTCGACATGCTCCGGCTCTATCGCGATCTCGGCGTGCGCCAGATGCACCTCGCCTACAACCGCGACAATGCGGTCGGCGGCGGCTGCCATGGCGCCGACATCCCGCTCAGCAATTTCGGCCGCAAGGTCGTGGCCGAAATCAACCGGCTCGGCATCCTGATGGATTGCTCGCATACCGGCCACCGCACCAGCCTCGACGTCATGGCCGTTTCGACCAAGCCAGTCATCTTTTCCCACACTTGCGTGCGCAAGCTGTGGGACCACCCGCGCAACATCTGGGACGACCAGATCGATGCCTGCGCCAAGACCGGCGGCGTGGTCGGCGTGACCGGCATCGGCATCTTCCTCGGCGCCGACGACGCGAGCACCGAGACCATGATGCGCCATGTCGACTATCTCGTGCAGCGCATCGGCGCGGAGCATGTCGGCATCGGTCTCGACTTCGTGTTCCGCCGCGGCGCCGACGAATATCCCGAGGGCATGGACTTCGCGCTGTGGTGGCCGCCCCAGCACCGCTATGTCGGGCGCAGCAATTTCGTCGAGCCCGAGCGCATGCCGCTGATCACCGAGGCGATGATCAAGCTGGGATACCCCGACAAGGCGATCCGCGGCATCCTGGGCGAGAATTTCCTGCGCGTCGCGGCCGAGACCTGGTCGACGAATTAGATCTCCACGGCAGCGCGCTTCCGCCCGTCGGACGGTTCGATCAGGATTGAACCGGCAGCCGAAGCTCCTTCCAGCCGCGCGAATAGTAGGTCTCGATGAAGTACTGTCCGATGGACAGGACAGACACCAGGATCAGGTACCAGAGCGCCGCCACGATGAGCAGGGGTATCGTCTCGAAGGTGGTCGTATAGATGGTTTCCACCGAATGCATGAGTTCGTGCACGGAGACGATACTCGCCAGCGACGTGAACTTGAGCATGCCGATCACCTGGTTGCCGGTCGGCGGGACGATGGCCTTCATTGCCTGGGGCAAGACAATGACCCAGAATCTCTGCATCGGCCGATAGCCGAGGGCCTTGGACGCATCGGCCTGGCCGGGATCGACGGAGAGAATGCCGGCGCGAACGATCTCGGACATGTAGGCGCCTTCGTTGAGGCTAAAACCCAACAGAGCCGCGCCATAGGCGGAGATCGCGACAGTGGCCGAAATCGAATACAACTTCGGACCGTCGAACGGGATGCCGAAGCTGATGACGGGAAACAGCGCCGCCAAGTTGTACCAGAACACCAGCTGCACCAAGACCGGCGTACCGCGGAAGAACCACAGATAGGCATTGGCGCACACGACCAGAATGGCGCTCCCGGACAGCCGCATCAGTGCAACGATGATTCCCAGCACTGAACCGATGACCATGACGAGAAACGTCAGCTCGCACGTCATCATCACGCCACGCAGGACGCGCCGGTCGAACATATACTTTCCGACGATCGGCCACTGAAAGCCTGGATTGGTGAGCACCTGGTAAACGATCCAGGCGACAAATACGAAGACGGCGGCAACGCCGAGCCAACGGCCATAGTGCGATCGGGGAATGACGCTCAGTGACCCGGGTCCGGCGAGGACGCCGGCGCGGCTCATCGAATCGACCGACATGATGCCTCCGTTTCCGTTGACAGACGAGGCGGCGGGGCGGGCGATCCGGACAGGACGACCGCCGCGCCTCCGCACACCCCAGTCACGGGTCAAGCCCGAACGCCGCGCTCGCCGCGCCGGCGTCCGGGCCGCCTGGACCGCTCAGGCATCCGGCGGATTGCGGACCTCTTCGATCGTCATTGCGCCGTTTTCGACACCGTACTTCTGCAGGATCTTCAGGTATGAGCCATCCTTGATCGCGTCTTCCATCGCCAGCCGAAGCGCCAGATAGAGCTTGTCGTTGCCCTTGTTGACGACGATACCGCCGATGGTGCTGGTACCCCGCAACGTACTGACCGCCATCTGCAGCGCGTCGTTGTGCTTGGCGACGTGCGAGCCCGTGGCATAGCTGGACATGAAGCCGTCGGCCCGGCCGTGGCTCACCGCCAAATAGGTGTCGGCGCTGTTGGGGTAGAAGCTCATCGCGATTTCCTTCTTGCCCTCCTTGACGCAGTTCTCGGACATCTTCTGCACAATGACAATCTGGTTGCTGCCCTGGGTCAGAGCGAGGCTTCGACCGCACAGATTGTTGACATCCACGTCGCCTCTGCCTTTGCGCACGAGCAAACCCGTGACGCTTCGGAAGTAGACGATGAAATCGACAACCTTCACGCGATCGGCATTGCGTGCCAGCTGGTTTGCCGCCACGTCGAAGCGACCGCTGGTGACGCCGGGAATGAGCGCGGGAAACTTCACGTCGGTGATCTCGAGCTTGAGCCCGAGCTTCTCCGACAGCAGAGTGAGCAGCTCGATGTCGATTCCGATTCCGGGGATGTCCCGCGCATTGTTGAAGTTTGCGGGACGGGCGTTGCCGATTGGCGATGCTATGCTGCTTGCCGGTGTTCCTCAAGCCTGTCTCGGATCGTTTGCTTGGCCTGATGGGCAGCCAGGGCGGCTCTGAGCGTCGGCAGGTGCTTGTGCGCCTTGAGGCGTCGGAAGCCCTTGGCGGCTTCCATCATGCCGGCGGCGGTCCAGCGCAGCGCCATATCGGTATTTCGCCACCGCTTCAC